>LULI01000365.1_pt1 | contig 64242 bp, 55 predicted proteins | sample 728191 | NCBI WGS metagenome assembly LULI01 (sample SAMN03860293, study PRJNA289734) | marine metagenome | biome: seawater column; feature: ocean; material: water; isolation source: Red Sea water column Station 169 - depth 50m | place: Saudi Arabia: Red Sea | collected 2011-10-15 | depth 50 m | reverse complement strand
GGCCTATCGCTTCGAAAGCAAAATCGGCGACGAGCGCGTGCGCCAGGCGCTGGCTGGGGCCGGCCTCGCTACGCTCTACGCCAGTTTCTATCTTGCCGGCACGTATTATGGACTGATCGGCCCGGCGCTGGCCTTTGCCGGCCTCGCGGGTGTGACCGCGATCGCCGTGCTGCTCTCCTTCCGCTTCGGCCTCCCAAGCGCCGTGCTTGGTTTGGTTGGCGGCTTCGCCGCACCTGCTCTTGCCGGCAGCACGGATCCCGACCTGCCGCTGCTGGCGACCTACCTCGCGCTGGTCACTGGCGGCTTGACGGTCACCGGGCAGCGCCAGAGCCGCCCCTGGCTTGGTCTTGCCGCACTGGCATTCGGCCTCGGCTGGGGCGCGCTCATGCTCGTCTCCGGGCCGCACGACAATTCCTCGGTGCTGGCCGTTGGTGGATACCTGGTGGTGATCGGCGCATTACTCCCGTCGATGATGGGCGTGGGGCTGTTTGGACAGATCGGTCGCATTGGGGCCGCGGGTCTCGCCACTTTGCAGATTGCCGCGCTGGTGGACCAATCGGGATACAGCCTCCTGGCTTGGGGCTGTTATCTCCTGCTGGGTGCTGCCATCGCGATACTCGGCATGAAGCAGGAACGCCTGCGCGAAGCAGGAGCCATGGCAGCCGCGCTTAGCGCCTGCCTGCTGGCTGGCTGGCCTGACCCGGCACACACATGGTTCGCCGCCATTGCCGCCGCGACGGTGCTGCTCTTCGCCGCAATTCCCCTGTTGCACGTCTGGCAGGGGAAAGCCCGGCCTGTCGATTGGGGGCAGCTTGCCCTTTTCCCGATCGCGCTGATCGTCGCTTCCTGCATCCAATTCGATGTCGAGGTGGTTTACGACCAGGACGGCCTGCTGGCCCTGGCGGCAGCGGCGCTGGCGCTCCTGCCTGCGCTGGCCGCGTGGAACGCCTGGCCTCCGCGCGACGAGCATATCGCACAAGGACCGGCTGGCGTGCTCGCCTCCGCGTTCGTGCTGTCCATGCTCGGTGGATTGCTGGCCGTGCTCCAAACCGGTGCGCCCCTGGTCACTGCGGTGCTCGCCGTTCCTGCCTTCCTTCTATTGCGCGAACGGTCTGCAGAGCCTGTCGCACGCATTCTGCAATGGGCCGTTGCGCTGTCGGGACTGACATTGCTCGCAGTGACCAGTCCCTATGAAGAAATAAGCTCATTCCTCGGTGCCGGTGACGTCGCGCCCGTTTGGTTCTCGTCCCTGCGTTGGCTCGCCGCCCTGCTTCCTTTCGGTCTGCTGCTGAACGTGGAGACAGACAAGCACCCGCGGCGTGTCGCACAGTTCTTCTCCGCTTTGCTGGGTTATGGCGCGATGGCGATGCTATTCTCTGGAGAATGGATGGCACTTGCTATTGCCGCCGCCGTGCTCGGCTTTGCCTGGCGCATGGGGCATTTCGGCACCCTGCTCACCACGCTCCTGTTCATTGGCGCGTGCTGGGCCGCCGAGCCGCTGCTGATGTGGAGCGTGGCGGGTGTCGAAGCACTTTTGGGCGATCCCTTCTTGCTGGCCGACTTGCCCCCGCTGCCCGATACGCTCCGCTACGTTGCGCCGCTTGTCATCGCGCTGGCTGGAGGGATGCTGCTCAGCGGCAAGGTGTTCGCGACCTATCGCAAGACAGGCTTTGCGATTGCTTTCGCGCTTGTTGCAATGGTGGTGCACACCGCTTTCAAGCAGGTATTTGCGATCGGCGATCTCACTCGCTTTGCCGAGCTGGGATTGGCCGAACGCACTGCCTGGCAGGCTCTCCTTGCGCTGGTCGCGATCGGTTTCGCGGTCGCGCCCCACTTGTTTGCTCAGCAAGTCACGTTGGCGCGCGGCTTCGCTGTAGCGGCCGTGGCGCATTTTGCGATCTTCACACTCCTCCTTCACAATCCGCTTTGGACCGAGCAGGCCGTGGGCGATTGGCCCCTCGCGAACCTGCTGCTCCCGTCCTACGGCATCGCCATCGGATTGACCCTATGGCTGCGCGGCCAACTTGTTGGAAATCAGCTGAATTTGCGACCGATATTCGACGGGACGGCGATGGTGCTGATCGCCCTCTTGGCTCTGTCCGAATTGCGCCATGTCTTCGCCGGGACGGTCCTGATCAACCCTCCGGTGGTACCGCAGGAGGACCTGCTACGCTCAATCCTCGCCATCGCGATCGCGCTGGGGTTTCTCGGCTGGGGCGCCTGGGCCAAGCAGCGCAGCTGGCGCATCGGCTCGCTCGTTTTGATGCTCGGCGCGGTGTCGAAAGTGTTCTTCCTCGATGCCGCCGGGCTTGAAGGACTGGCGCGTATCGCCTCCTTCTTTGCGCTGGGCATATGTCTCATCGGCATTGGCTGGTTCTATACCAGGCAGTTGATCGTCGCTGAGGGCGGAGATGCTTTTGATGAAGCCGTCCGGACTCCGCCTGCCTCGTGACCGTTGGTCGCCGAGGCAGGCGGAGCGGTGGAGGCAGTCGGGCGGCTGGTCCGCCAATTACATCCTTTTTTCTTCAACTCACCGATGCGTATTCCAAACAGCCTCGGCGGGGGGCGAATACCTCGTCAGCGCCCCCGCCTGGACTGCATCCTTGATCTCTACTTTGCACCGGTTCCCGGGATGACCCGGATCTCGACGCCGGGATTGTCCGCAAGATACTTCTGCGCTGCGGACCGGATGTCTGCCGGAGTGATCGATTTCAATACGACCAGGCGATTGCGCCTGCGATCCAACACCTCCCCATCGCTCTGGGCCATGGCAACCAGCCCTAGCCAATCGGAATTTTGCGTGGAAGCCCGCTCATAGCGCTCACGGATCGGGCTGCGCGCGCGTTCGAGAAGGTCGTCCGACACGACCGCACTGCTCAGTTCGCTGGCAATCGACCGGATAACCCTGGCGGTATCGTCCATCGACTGCATCGGTACGGTAGCAAAAGCGGTAAGATGACCGAAACCGTCGAATGTGCGCTGCGCGTAGCTGAACGCTTCGGGCGAATAGGTCGCACCCTGTTCCTCGCGAAGCGTTTCCGTCAGCCGCAAACCCATCGTCGCAGCGAGGAGGTCGCGCGCGATGTCATCGTGCAAGTCCGCCGCGTCATCGGTTTGCCAACTCACGGCAAGTGCGCCCTGATCGGCTGCACCTTTATGCGTCAGGATCTTCGGCGATCGGTCCGCAACAAATGTAAGCGGCCTCATGTCGGCCGTCTGTTCCGAACGCACCTCGCGCGCAGGCAGCGTGCCGAGCGTTCTCGCCACCGCTTCAATCGCCGCATCCTCATCGAAATCGCCCACCAGCCCGAGCGACACCGGCCCGTCGCTTAGCTGCGATGCCACAGCGGCTTGCAGATCGCCGAGAGCGATATCTGCGAGACGCGATGCGTCGGGCATGCCAAGCCGAGTGTCACCTCCGCTCAGGACCGCGTTCATTGCGTTGACGAATACCTGCACGGGCGAGGAAGTGATATTCTCGACAAGCACCGGCGCTACGCCTGCCCATTGTGCCTGCGTTTCGGCGCGAAACGCGGTCGCCGTCAGGCGAGCGGCCAGCAGGTCGAGTTGCAGCTTTAGATCGTCGGGCGTGGTCTCGCCGGACGCGACGAGCGCGTCATTGGAGGGGGTGAGGCCCAACGACACGGCCCGGCCGGCAAGCACGCGCCGCAATTCGTCGGGATCGTGTGATTCCAGTCCATCGACCTGCATCGCGATGGACAACATCTCCTTCAGACCAGGCTTGTCGGAGGGGAAAGCAGACAGGCCGCTCCCGACGCGCATGGCAAAGTCGATCTTGTTCGGTTCGAATTCGGTCCGTTTGAGGTTGAGCTGGAGACCGTTTTCGAAGCGGATTGTGCGAATGCCGAGATCGTCGATCCGGTCGTCCGCAACCACCTTGCCGGGCGCTCCCCAATCGGAATAGGCGAATTCGACCGCTGCGGGTTCGACCGGCGCAGCAACCGCGATTTTCGAACTTTCGCTCAGCGCCGTCGCGATCGTCGCCGGACCGCCTTCAATCGGTAACTTGGTGGAGATGTGGATCACGCTGGGTCCGCCGGCCCATGCTTCACTGAAAGCGGAGCTGACGGCTTGCGGCGTCAAGGTCGGCGCGATCGCGTTGTAGAGCGCAAGGTTCGTCTCAGGCGACGTCGGAATGCTGTTGGCCAGGCTGTCCCTGACGAGTGATTCCGCGATCGCGGCATTTGTGCGGCCGGAAGCCTGCGCCGCAGCATTGGCCAGAGCGGTTTCGATATTCGATTTGGCCTCGGCGATTTCGCTTGCGGTGAAACCATATCGATCGGCCCGACGCAATTCCTGCTCTGCCAGCGCAAGCGTATCGCGCCATTGGCCATCCTTGGCGACGACCGTGAGGCCGAAAGACCGGGCGGTGCGGAACAGGGATTGCTCCGCTGCCTGCCCGCCGAGGGTTGGCGCATCTGCCGACCGGGATAGGGCGCTGATCCGATTGGAGAGCGCAATCGATGCAATCAGGCGCAGGAATTGCGCGCGCGTGTCCGCTACGGTGTTTTGCGCGGGCTCCCAAGCGCTCAGGCGTTTCAGTTCGATAACCTCGGGGATCGCCGGATCTACGAAATTCGCAATCGTCGGCTGCGTGTCATCGGGCACCGGACCGGTATAGGTTTCGCGAGCTTGGCCCTTCCCTTTCCAATCGCCGAAGAGTGCGCGGATCTTTTTCTCCATGGCCTCGACATCGAAGTCACCGACCACCGCCAGAGTGGAGCGTTCGGGGCGATAATATCCTTCGTAGAAGGCGCGCAGCTCCTGCGCGGATATGGCACGGATGCGTTCGACATCGGCGCTGATCCTTTCGCCGATCCGCGACCCCGGAAGCGCAGCCTCAAAATAGCTCGCAGACCGGCGGCGCTGCGGGTTGTTGCGCACCTGTGCCTCGCTCAGAAGGATGCCGCGCTCGCGCTCCACCGCTTCGGGCGCGATCGTCATCTCGCCTGCCATTTCGCGGATGACCATGAGGCCGGTATCGACAGTCGCCCCATTGGTATTCGGCAGGGCGAGCTTGTAGGTCGTGTAGTCCAGCGATGTTTCAGCATTGGTATCCGCCCCGAAGGCTAGGCCGAGCCGTTCGAGCATCGGCAGCAGTTTTCCTTCGGGAATATTGGTCGTGCCGTTGAAGGCCATGTGCTCGATAAAGTGGGCTGCACCATTTTCCGCGTCGGTTTCATCGCGGTTGCCGACATTCACCGTAAAGCGGATTGCCGCTTCGCCTGAAGGGTTGGCATTTCGCGTCAGGGCATAGCGCATACCATTGGCAAGGACTCCGAACCGAATGCTGGCATCGGCCTCGATCTCTTGGCCGACAATGCCCCAGGCAGCGCTTCGCGCGGACTGGCTGGCTGGCGCTTCTTGGGGCTGACGCGTCGACTGCGCCCATCCTGGAGAGAGCGCCGTCGAGGCGAGCCCGAGCGCCAGGGCGGTGGTGGATACGGAGCGAAACGTCTTTAGAAGGTGGTTCATGATCGTAGTCCTCTGCCGGAATTCATGCGTCAGGCGCGGCGCTGTCACCGATGGGAAAGGTCCGATTTCGGTCTTCAGCGCCGCTGACGTTCCCACTGGTTAGCCAGCAAGGCGCAGGACATCTTGAGCGAACGCTGGAAATTCGCGATCCCAGAATGTTTCCATAATCGGTCGCGCAATTCTGCGGGTTTCGCTGGTTTCGGCATTGCCCATGAGTATACATAGCGATGCAGGTCGGGCGCTGTTACGACCGGTGAAGGGTCAATCACGATGGCAACCGAAGAAACGAAGCAGGCTGTGGCGTTCGGGGACTATGTCCTCGATCCTGCGGACGAGCGGTTGATCGGCCCGACCGGTCCTGTCCATATCGGTCACAAAGCCTTTCGTGTGTTGCAGGAGCTTTCAGCCGGTCGCGGCCTTCTGACGACCAAGGAAGCACTTCTCGATAAGGTCTGGGACGGCGCAGCCGTATCGGAATCCGCGCTTACCAGTGTCGTGAAGGAATTGCGCAGGGCTCTGGGCGACACGGCGCGCAATTCGAGCTTCATCGAGAGTGTCTACGGCCGCGGATATCGCTTCCTGCCCGAAGTCTCGCTTACGGATCGCGTGCCCGCAATACAGGCCGTCGAGGATCTCTCCGATACAGCTGCTGGCAGCGACGGTAAGAGCGGAAAGGAAGTCACCGCCAAGTCGCCGACCGGGGGTTTCTTCACGCGTTTGGTGAAGCCTTGGAAGATCGTCGCCGGGGCCGTTTCGACCGCGGCGGGAGTGGTGGCCTTGGCTTCGTTTGTCGTAAATCTCGACAGCACGCCGGCGATGGCGACCGAAGCCACCGTCCGCCTCACTGACTTCAGCGCCCAGTCACCCGAAATGCCGAGTGGCGTCATTCCCTCGATCCGCGACGACATCAGTGCCGCTTTCAGCGAGGACTATCAGAGCAAGGTTGCCTTGATCGTTGCGGACGAGGCGCAGGATAGCGACCATCCCGGTTTCTTCGTGACAGGCGGCGTGCGTCGCCAAGGTGACGATCTGATCGCGATCGTTCGCCTGCAGGATGAAAACTCGCAAAAAGTAATCTGGTCGCACACTTTCACCCATCCGGTCGATGACGCGGCAAAGCTACCGCGTCGCGTCGCGATCAGCACCGCGCTTCTCGTTCGATGCACCTTGGGAGCAACCGGCGCCGCCAGCCTGCCTACTGATGCCTTGGAAGCCTGGGCTTCGGTTTGTTCGAACGGTGGACTGATCGAGCGAGACTTCGACCGTGCTCTTCTGGAATTGCAGCGCGTCACCACTCTGGCGCCAGACTTTGCCGAAGGCTGGACGGTTCTTGGAAGCTTCAAACGGGCCGAGGCTTACGCCAATCCCGATGAATTCGATGCTCTTTTAGCCGAGGCGAAGAGGCTCAACCAAAAGGCGCTCACGCTTGATCCGGACAACGGGACGGCCCTGCTCAAAGCAGCGGATCTGCTCGATCCCGACGATCTTGTTGGACGCGAGCGACAGATACGCAAGGCCGTTGCCGCGCGTCCGCTCGATTGCATGTGCGAAGAACTTTCGCTGGGTTCCTTTCTTCTGCTGCATGGACGGGTGGACGAGGCCCAAAAGCACCTGAAGAGAGCCACTGCTGCGGGCCCGATTTTTCCATCGGCCTTCAGCATGTCCGGTTACTACAATGCGCTGAAGGGCAATCGCGCCGCCGTGGAAGCCGATCTCCAGACCTTGCGCGACCTGCGGACGGGAGACGATGACAGCACGGCTGGTCAGCGCCTGATGATCTCGACACTGGCCGGGGAGTATGCGCGCGCGGCGGACCTGATCGCTGCATCGGAAAAGGCGAGAGATCGACCTTTGGCGCAGGCCTGGCTCGCCGGTTACAAAGCCTTGCTTGACGGCAGCCAAACAGACCGCGCGAAAGCCGCACAAAAGATCGTCGAGGCATCGGCTGGGCCCGATACTTATAACGACATCTCGGCTATCCTGTTGGAACGCCTGGGCGCCCCGGATGCGGGGCTCGCCCTGATCAAGAGTGTTGCGTCGACATCGACTTCACGCGCGCGCGCGGGACTGGCCTTCGTTTCCAACCGAACCCGTGCCCTCCCGGGATACGAACCATTGGCTCGCAAATTGGGACTGGTCTCCTATTGGCAGGAAACAAAGCCTCCAGACTTTTGCGACGAGGCCAATGCCCCTGCCCTTTGCGCGAAGCTTTAGATGAAGCTTTTGGTTGCAGCAGATGAGGAGCGGGCCATCCCTGGCCTGAACCACACGCCGCGATTTCCGCCATACGCGACGGCTACGAAGTCTATTTCGTTTCCGACGCCTCGGGCGGTCTCAGCCCGGAAGCCCACGAGCGGGCGTACCAGCGAATGATCCAGGCGAGCGCGATACCGATGGGCTGGTTCGCAGTCGCTGCGGAATGGACGCCCGATAACACCGCACCTGAATACCTGAGCATGTACCCGATCACGCTTGCGCACGGAGGCGGTGTCGGCTGGGCTGTCGAATACATTCTCGCCAATTTGCCCAAATCCGAGTGAGGGCCGATTGGCCGCGAGGACGCAAAGCAGGTGAGAAGCGCGCCTCATACGAATTCTTCCCGGCCTTGTGATATGCCAGCGACCGCCTTCACGACTTCGACCACTCAGCAAGCCAATTGCTTACCTGTTGGGGTCTTCGACGCTCCCTGCTAGGGGCCGCGCCCACATGATCAAGATCGACAATCTCACCGTCCGCCTCGGCGGCCGCCCCATTCTGCAGGACGCGTCTGCTGCGATCCCGAGCGGGAGCCGGATCGGGCTGATCGGTCGCAACGGGGCCGGAAAATCGACGCTGGTGAAGGCGTTGATCGGCGAGATCGAGCCGGACAACGGCTCGATCGAAATGCCGCGGCGCGCGCGCGTCGGGTATATCGCGCAGGAAGCGCCGAGCGGATCGACCACCCCGTTCGAGGCGGTTCTGGCCGGGGATACGGAGCGTGCCAGCCTGCTCGAAGAAGCGGAAACCTGCAGCGACATGGATCGGCTGGGCGACGTCCACGACCGGCTGCTGGCGATCGATGCCTACGCGGCCCCATCGCGCGCCGCGATCATCCTGACCGGTCTGGGGTTCGACGAAGAGATGCAGGCGCGTCCGATCGATACGTTCTCGGGCGGCTGGAAGATGCGCGTGGCGCTGGGTGCCCTGCTGCTGTCCAATCCCGACATCCTGTTACTGGACGAACCTTCGAACCACCTCGATCTGGAAGCCACGCTCTGGCTGGAAAGCTTCCTCAAGGCTTATCAGGGCACGCTGGTCATCATCAGCCACGAACGCGACCTGCTGAACAAGGTGGTCACTGCGATTCTGCATCTGCAGGACGGCAGACTGACAGTCTATCCCGGCGGCTACGACGCGTTCGAGAAGCAGCGCGCCGAACGCGCCGCGCAGCTGGCGGCGGCAAAGGCCTCGCAGGATGCCCAGCGCGCACGGCTGGAGGACTATGTCGCGCGCAACAGCGCCCGTGCCTCCACCGCCAAGCAGGCCCAGTCGCGCGCCAAGATGCTGGCGAAGATGCAGCCCATCGCGGCGATGATGGAAGATCCGAGCCTCAGCTTCGACTTCCCGAGCCCCGACGAAATGCGCCCTCCCCTCATCACGCTCGATCTTGCGGCGGTAGGGTATGACGAGAAACCCATTCTCCAGCGGCTGAACCTGCGGATCGACCCGGATGACCGGATCGCGCTGCTGGGGCGCAACGGCAACGGCAAGACCACGCTTGCTCGGCTTCTGGCCGGACAGCTCGCGCCGATGGACGGGGAGATGAACGTCTCGGGCCGGATGCGGGTGGGCTATTTCACGCAGTATCAGGTCGAGGAATTGTCCTCCGACGGCACTCCGCTCGATCACATGACCCGCGCGATGGACGGCGCTTCCCCCGGCGCGGTTCGTGCGCAACTTGGGCGGTTCGGGTTCTCCGGCCACCGCGCGACAGCCAAGATCGCCACGCTTTCGGGTGGTGAGCGCGCGCGTCTGGCGCTGGCTCTCATCACGCGCGACGCGCCGCATCTTCTCATCCTCGACGAGCCGACCAATCACCTCGACGTGGATGCGCGCGAGGCGCTGGTGCAGGCGCTGAACGACTTCGACGGCGCCGTCATCCTGATCAGCCACGATCGGCACATGGTCGAACTAACCGCCGATCGGCTGGTGCTCGTCGATGACGGGCTGGCCAAGGATTACGCCGGGAGCATGGAGGATTATATCGACTTCGTGCTTGGCCGGAACCAGCCCAAGGAGCCGGGCAGCGCGAAGCCGAAGAAGGACAAGCGCGGCTCCGCCAAGGATCGAGAGGCCCTGCGCCTTGCCCGCAGCAATGCGAGCGCATCGGAAAAGGAAGTGACGCGGCTTCAGGACAGGCTCGCAAAGCTCGACCGGGCGCTGGCCGATCCTGATGGGCCTTCCGGCACATCGCCTGCCGATTTGATGCGCGATCGGGCCAAAGTCGCCGAGAAGCTCGAAGAGGCCGAACTTCAATGGCTCGACGCGCAGCTGCCGCGCATTCCACCTTACGAGCCGCCGCAAGGGCAAACGCTTGCTTCGCCCACCTCCGGCAGAAGGCCTCGCCCCATGACCGGCATCATCCTGTTCAACAAGCCTTACGGCGTACTCTCGCAATTCACCGACGAGCGGCAGGGCACCCCTCGCCCCACGCTGGCCGAATTCATCGATGCGCCGGGCTTCTATCCTGCCGGTCGGCTCGACTTCGACAGCGAAGGATTGATGGTGCTGTGCGACGATGGGCGCACACAGGCGCGCATCGCCGATCCGCGCTTCAAGCTGCCAAAAACCTATCTTGCGCAGGTCGAGGGCGAGCCCGACGAGACGGCGCTGGAGGCTTTGCGCAAGGGTGTGAAGCTGAAGGAGGGGCTCACGCGGCCAGCCGTGGCGGAATTGATCGCCGATTCGGCCCTCTGGCCGCGCGATCCGCCCATTCGCGTGCGCAAGACCATATCCGACAGCTGGCTGCGCCTCACGATCACGGAAGGCCGCAATCGACAGGTCCGCCGCATGACGGCTGCGGTCGGCCATCCCACGCTCAGGCTGGTCCGCTGGTCGGTGGGAGAATGGACGCTGGACGGGCTGGCCCCAGGCACATGGCGGCGGGTCTGATTGCGTCGCCGCTCAGTCGATTTCATTCGGCGCAAGGCAGCCGCGATTGATCAGATCGACGATCAGCTCGGCCACTTGCGGATCGGCCATGGTCTCCGCTGCCAGACAAAATCGCATTTCCGCACAGATCCGTTCCGCCACTCTCGCAGTGACACCCTGACACAGGCAGCCGCGTCCATCGACGAACAGCATCACGGCATCGTCGCTCTGGCGAATAAACGAAAAACGGCTTGCCGGATTGCGCTGGAACGCAGTGTCGCTCTGCACGAGATCGCCGAGGGAAACCGGCTCCTCGGGCGACCAATCGATCCGCTCGTCCTTGGGCGTCGTGACAAAGGCGCCGATCCATGCCGCAAATGCGTTCCTGTCCGCCATCGCGCTGACGACCATGTCGTGCAGCCGCCCGACCGCTTCCGGTGAAATCTCGCCCGGATTGGCATCGGCGGCGAGCGCCGCATCCGTATACCGGTCGTCCTCTTGCAGCGTATCGAGCACATGATCCGCGAAAGCCGACACCAGATCGCCGCGCGAGGGCGCGCGAAAACCGATCGAATAGGTCATGCAATCGTCGCCGACCGCCACCCCGTCATGCGCGAAGCCCGGTGGCACGTAGAGGATATCGCCGGGCTCGAGCACCCATTCCTCCTCCGGTTCGAAGTCCGCAAGCAGCCGCAACCCGTCATGCGGCAGCAAAGGCGCGCTGTCGTCGCACCGTTTGCCGACGCGCCAGCGCCGCCGGCCCAGCCCCTGGACGAGGAACACATCGTATTGATCGAAATGCGGCCCCACCCCGCCGCCATCCGAAGCATAGCTCACCATGACGTCGTCGATCCGCCAATCGGGAATGAAGCGGAACGGTTCGATCAGTTCGGCCACCTGGGGCACGTGATGGTCGACAGCCTGGACGAGCAGCGTCCAGGGACAATCGCCCAATCGAGCGAAGCGGTCCGGCGCAAAGGGCCCCTCTTCCAACTCCCATTGACCAGGCGCGGTATGCCGCACGAGGCGGGATTCGACCTCCGCCTCGCATGCGAGACCCGCCAGCTCGTCCGGTTCGAGCGGGTTGGACCAATCGGTCCAAGCCTCTCGGATAAGCAGCGGGCGCCTTTGCCAGGTCTCGTCGAGGAAACGCAGCGGATCGAAAGCAAGGGGGGATTCCATTTCAGGCGCGCTAGCACGGCCCGGTTTCCGGGTCACTCCGGCGAAATCGCGGCGCGCGACTTTCCCCCGTCGAGACGGTGTGTCAATTGCCGCGCAGCCAGCCGCAGCAGACGCTTCGGCACATCATTCCGGGTTTTGCGTTGAACAGTCCATGCGTGATCGTCTTTTCATCCTGTCCCAGCATCTCCTTCCCAAACAATGGCTGACCCGGCTTGCGGGGCGCGTTGCGAATGCGCGGCGCGGTCGGTCGACGACTGCGCTGATCCGCTGGTTCGTCGCCCGATACGGCGTGGATATGAGCGAAGCCGAGAATCCCGATCTCGCGAGCTATCAATCCTTCAACGACTTCTTCACGCGCCCCCTTAAGTCCGGCGCCCGCCCCCTGGCCGATGCGGCCTTCGTGTCGCCGGTCGATGGCGCGATCAGCCGGTTGGGCGATATCGAGGATCACCAAATCCTTCAGGCGAAGGGCCATCGCTTCACGACCACCCAGCTGGTCGGCGGCGACTCAGAACTGGCCGAGTGCTTTCGACATGGGCGCTTCGCCAATCTATACCTCTCTCCACGCGATTATCATCGCATCCACATGCCGTGCACCGGCCGGTTGGAACGGATGATCTACGTGCCGGGATCGCTGTTTTCCGTAAATCCGGTGACCGCACGCGGCGTCCCCGGATTGTTCGCGCGCAATGAGCGGACCGTGTGCGTATTTCGCTCCGAAACGCATGGGCGGTTCGTGATGGTCCTGGTGGGGGCCACGATCGTCGGCAGCATGGAGACGGTGTGGCACGGCGTCATCAACCCGAAGCGGACGGGCAAGGTCGCGCAATGGGATTACGCGGATCGCGAGATCGTCCTCAATCAGGGCGAGGAAATGGGACGGTTCCGCCTGGGTTCGACCGTCATCATGCTGTTCGAAAAGGACACGATCGCGTTCAATCGGGACTGGAAGCCGGAAGGCGGCGTTCGGCTGGGCGAAAAGATGGGTGAGAGTATTACCTAACGGCGTTTCCTGTCAGGCCGCCAGCGCCGCACTTTCGCGTTCTATCTTTTCGGCGATGATATCGATCATCGCGCGCATTTCTGGTTCCTGCTTGCAGGCCAACAAGGCCTTTTCCGTTTCGAGGCATTGTCTGCCGAGTTCTTCCGCGCCGAAATGCGCTGCGGTTCCGGCAATCTGGTGCAGCAGACTGCCGATTCCGGCGCGTGCGGCATCATCGATCGTTTCGTCGTCGCGCGCCGCAGCGATCGCTTTCAGGGTCATGGTCAGGCGATCCGCGAACATCTTGCGCAGTCGCGGACTGGTATTTGCTGCTTTGGCTGCGGCGGGCGGCTGGCCGCCCCCTCCTTGCGACGTCCCTGTCCATTGGGCGATCGCTTTCATCAGATCCTTCATCCGCAGCGGCTTCGCCAGATGGCCCTGCATTCCGGCGGCGCGGCATTGGCGGATATCGTCGGCATAGGCGTTGGCGGTCACCGCAACAATCGGAAGCTTCCCCGGAGAGACGCCCGCCCACCGGATCGCCGTCGTAGCGCCAATCCCGTCGAGTACCGGCATCTGCATATCCATCAGCACCAGATCGAACGGCTCGCCCTTTTTCTCGGCCATTCGGACCATGGCAATCGCCTCGCGGCCGTTTTCGGCCAGCTCGCAGGTATGGCCGCCCTTTTCGACCATCGCGCGCGTCAGTTCTTGATTCACCGGATTGTCTTCCGCCACGAGAATCCTGAGCGCGGTGGACGCGGCAGGCTCAGCTTCGGGCTGCGCGGGAACTTCGGCGACGTCTGGCTGGTCCGCGTCGGCCACCGAGATCGGCAGGTCCAGAATGAAGGACGATCCCCTGCCGACCTCGCTTTCGGCGCGCAATTCCCCGCCCATGAGCCGCGCGAGCCGGGCGCTGATCGGCAGGCCCAGACCCGCCGAAGCGGCGTGCGATCGTCTCGTCGGCCTGCGTGAATTTCTCGAACACGCTGTCCAGCCGGTCTGCGGGAATCCCGATACCCGTGTCGCGCACAGTGATCCGAAGCGACCGGCCCTCGCCGCTTTCGTCGGGCAGGACCGCCAGGCCCAAAGCCACTCCGCCCTGTTCGGTGAACTTCACTGCATTGCCGAGCAGGTTCAGCACAATCTGGCGAAGACGCATCTTGTCGATCACCACCCTTGGGGGAAGAAGCGGGTCGATATCGAGGTCGAGACTGATCCGCTTGGCTTGCGAAGCCGGTTCCATCAGCCGAAGGCAGCTGCGCATCGTGTGGCGTAGATCGGTCGGCTCGCCGTTGACGCTCATCTGGTTCGCTTCGATCTTGGCGAAATCGAGCAGATCGTTGAGCAGGCGCAGCATCGCATTGCCCGAATCCGCGATCATTCCCAGGCGGCGGCGCTGGGCCGGATCCTCCGCTTCGCTCAGGGCAAGTTCGGTAAAGCCGATGACCCCGTTCATCGGCGTGCGGATTTCGTGGCTCATATTGGCGAGGAAGCTGGTCTTCGCCTCGTCGGCGGCGCGGGCGCGATCACGCGCTTCGGTAAGGTGCCGGCGCATCTGAACCTCCTCGGTTCGATCGATAATCACGCCGAACAGGGTCTTGGCCGCAGGCTTCGGGACACCCGCTATCGCTGCAGAATTCCCCTCGCCCCCTGCATGTCCGATCACTTCGACGTGCCGGATGCTGTCGTCGGCCTTCACCAGTCGCGCGGCAAACCGAAAGCCCGATCCGTTCATGGAAGCATCGGCAATCGCCTGTTCCACGATCGGGCGGTCTTCGGGATGGTAAAGCTCGATCGCGTGGTCGAGCCCGGGCGGCGTCTCCCCTTCGATGCCGTGCAGGCGATAGACCTCGTCCGACCATTTCACAGTCCGTGTTTCAAGATCGACATGCCAGTGGCCGACATGCGCCGTCGCCTCGGCAAGATTGAGCATGCGATTGCGTTCGGCCACTTCGGCGGTGGCCTCTTCCACCTTGCGGACCACCAGCGCCTCGCGCCGGGAAAAGGATATCAGCAGGACCCCGAGCAGGATCGTCATCATGACGCCCGCCAGCAGGACGACGAGCGGTTCGTTGGACGTGACACGCTCTTCGAAGGCGGGGAGCGAGCGCCAACGCAGCGTGATGGGCTCGTTCGCCATCTCGATCGTGCGTACGATTTCGAAGTGCGACGTGCGCGTCTCGTCTACATTGTTCGCATACATGAGATCGGCTTCGTCCGTGCCGCTTCCGAAGAAGACTTCGAGCGAGAAGTCGCTTCCCTGTCGCGGCGTAAGTTCGGCGAGAAAATCCGCCGCGATCAAAGGCGAATAGGACCAGCGCCGACCATATTCGGGATCGTCTTCCGCGATCGGACGCATCAGCAGAAAACCGACGCCGTGTCCTGAATCCTGTACCAGCGCGATCGGACGCGTGATGGTCGCTTCGCCGGTCGCTTCGGACAAGGCAATGGCTTCGCGCCGCCCTTCCTCAAAAGACAGATCGAGGCCGAGGGCGGCGAGATTGTCTTCCAGCGGTTCGATGCGATCGATGATGAAATGGTGTTCCCGTACCAGCTTGGGATGGACTTCGAACCGATTGCCGAATTCGCGCCCGAACTCGGCACGGAAATCATCCATCTTGTCGGCGCCGACATGGCGGAAGATGCCGAGGCCGCGCATGCCTGGATAGGACTGATCGAGATTGATACGGCTTACATAATCGTTCCATTCTGCTGGCGAAACATGGTCGCTCAGCGCCGCGAAGGCACCTGCGGCCTCTATCGCGCGCGAGTAATTTCCAAGACGGTAGGCAAGAGCCTGTTCCGTATCCGTCGCCAGAGCGGCAAAGCTCGCCTCGGACTGGACGTATTGATTTTCCGCAGCATGGCGCGTGGCGTAAAAGGTCAGGAGCAGCGTGGTGGTCAGACACGCGGCGATCAGCGCGCTCGGCCCGCGCAGCGGCGATCCACGCCACAGGATCCTGACCGGGGACAGGCGCGAAAAGAGCAGGATCGGAACGACGAAGGCGATGCCCAGCATATCGCCGAAAGCCCAAGTCGACCAGTTTTCTAACAGATTTTCCGGCCTGACAATTCCGGCCGCCCATAATGCTCCGACACCGATCGTGCCCGATATCAGGCAGGGGGTGACAAGGGCACCGATCAACGCCGACAGCTGGCGCACTTCGCGCGCGTCGATGTCCGGACAAAGGCGTCGCATCAACGCCCAGCCTGCCAGCGCCTGAAGGGCCGCACCCATGCCGACAGTCGCCGCGATCGCGAGCGGAATCACGGCCTCGCTTACCGTGCCGACGCCTTCGAACCCCTGCAGCATATTGATCGCTGCCGACCCCATCCAGACGCCGATCCACATGCGCGGACCGCGCAGCAACAGCGCCGCCAGCGCCACGCCGGATGCCGGCCAGACGAGCGTCGCATAACCGGGCGGCACGGCCAGCGAGAGCCCGATATACCCGGCCATGAAATAGCAGACGGCGAGCAGCATTGCATCGAGCAGCCAGCGAAGGCGAGCGAGCAGTCCCAAGCCAGCCCTGCGTTCCGCAAGTGCGTGCGGACCCACGCTTTCGAGCGCGACAGGGCCCGGTGCGTTTTCGTCCGGCACGAGTTCGGAATGGATCACATTAACCACCTAAGCGCTTCGCAACACACCGGATCGAGTGATGGAAGGCCTACGTGACGCAGGTAAAGATATCGCAAAACCGGCAGAACCGCGCGCGATCGGCCACAGATCCCTGGAGTGCGAACGAATGGCGAGCAAAATAGAGCGCGCATTTCGGCGCGCGATCGGCTAAGGGGCCTGCAAGCTCGTGCGCCCGCAGGCGCTCGCTCCCCGCTCCCATCAGCGACTCACTGTCTCCGCTCCCGGCCGCAGCGCCGTGCGCGCCGCTTGAAAGTTTCTCCCCCCATGCCGTTTCCCGAATCCCCCGCCCCGCTCGCCCAGGCCCTCAGCGCCCGCGGTTACGATACGCCCACTTCCGTCCAGCAGGCGGTGCTGGAGCCCGAAGCGCATGGCCGCGACCTCGTCGTCTCCGCGCAGACCGGATCGGGCAAGACCGTCGCCTTCGGACTCGCCTTCGCCGATCAGGTGCTCGGCGATGATGGCCAGCTCCTGTCGCGCGGCGCGCCCTCGGCCCTCGTGATTGCGCCGACGCGCGAGCTGGCGCTACAGGTCAGCAAGGAACTGCACTGGCTGTACGAAAAGACCGGCGCGCGGATCGCGTCCTGCGTCGGCGGGATGAACCCGCAGGCCGAACGCCGCGCGCTGAAGGCGGGCGCCACCATCGTGGTCGGCACGCCCGGCCGCCTGCGCGATCATATCGAACGCGGCGCGCTCGACCTGTCCGGCCTTGCAGTCGTGGTGCTCGACGAAGCGGACGAGATGCTCGACATGGGGTTCCGCGAAGAGCTAGAATACATCCTTGAAGCGACGCCCGATGGCCGCCGCGTGCTGATGTTCTCGGCCACCATGCCCCGCCCGATCGAAGCGCTCGCCCGCCGTTATCAGCGCGACGCGCTGCGCATCGCCACCGGCGGCAAGGATCGCGGACATGGCGATATTGCCTATCAGGCCGTCGCCATTCCCCCGTCCGCGACCGAGAACGCGGTGGTCAACCTGCTGCGCTTCCACGAGGCGGAAACGGCGATCCTGTTCTGCGCCACGCGCGAACGCGTGCGGCAATTGCACAGCGCGCTCCAGGATCGCGGCTTCGGTGTGGTCGCTCTGTCGGGCGAACATTCGCAGTCGGAACGCAATCAGGCGCTCCAGACGCTTCGTGACGGGCGCGCGCGGGTCTGCGTTGCCACCGATGTCGCGGCGCGCGGTATCGATTTGCCCACGCTCACGCTCGTCATCCATGTCGATCTGCCGCGCGATGCGGAAACCCTGCAGCACCGCTCGGGCCGCACCGGACGCGCGGGTCGCAAGGGGACGGCAGTGATGGTCGTGCCGTTCAACCAGCGCCGCCGCACCGAAAGCATGCTGCGCCATGCGGGTATCGAAACCGCGTGGATCGACGTGCCCGACCGCAAGGCCGTGCTCGCGCAGGATCGCTCGCGCATGCTCGAATCCCTGATGCAGCCGATCGATAACGACACGGTGGACGGGGCCGACCGCGAACTCGCCGATACGCTGCTGGCCGAACGCAGCCCGCAGGACATCGCGCTGATGCTGGTGCAGGCCCATCGCGCGAAGATGCCGCAGCCCGAAGAGTTTTCCGCGCAGACGATCGATGCCCATCGCGCCGCGCAGAAGGAAAAGCATCGCGCCGGGTTCGAGGATACGGTCTGGTTCCGGCTCGACGTGGGCCGCCGCCGCAATGCCGATCCGCGCTGGATCCTGCCGATCCTGTGCAAGCGCGGCGGTATCACTCGTAACGAGATCGGCGCGATCCGCATCGCGCAGAACGAAACGCATTTCCAGATCCCCCGCGCGGTCGCCGGCAGCTTCGCGAAGACTGCGGCACAGACGGCCGGGCAGGATGAAAAGGGCGGCGAATTTACGATCGAGCGCGCGCCGGAAGGACCGCGCGTCCAGGCGCGAGAGAACGGCCGCAAGAAGCGGCATAAGGATTTTCACGCCAAGCCGTCCAACCGGCACGACGCGAAGCGCAAGCGCAAAGCATAAGAGGGCGGTCAATCCTCCGGAACGGTGCTCGCCTGTGCCATCAAGTCCATAAGGTTGCGCGCGGCCTCCCGATCCTCTTCGTGCATCGAACATGTGCAGTAGCGTCCAAAGCGCGAAGCGCCGCCCGCGATCCTTTTCCAATCCGAAATCGACTCGCATTCGCTCGACTCCGGCGCGGGTGGCATCTGGTTCGATCGCGGCGAGGTCGCGCGTTCCGAAATAGTTCTGCATGAGGTCGGCTAGGTCCATCATCATGCGCTAGCCGACCGAGGCGACGATGCAAGCGCTTGCCCCAAGCCGTCGCGCCCCGCATGCAACCGCGATGCAGTCCCGTTCCAGTCCCATCGCATCCCGCATAGATAGCCGCGCCATCTGGGCGATCGCCCTGCCCGCAATGGTCACGAACGTCGCCACCGCGCTGATCGGCGTGGGTGATATGTGGATCGTCGGCCGGTTGGGCGATGCGCCGACACAAGGCGCGGTCGATATCGGGGCGCGGCTGTTCGCCATGCTGTTCGTCGTCATGAACTTCCTCAAGACCGGCACAACCGGCCTCGTCGCACAGGCCGGGACGCGCAGCGCGGGCGGTGCCGGCGGCGAGGCGCAGGCCGCCTTTTTACTGCGGGGGCTGGCGGTCGGGACTGCCATCGCGCTGGTTTTGCTGATTGCGAAACCGATCCTGCTTCCCTGGCTGCTCGATGTCCTGGGCGCAGAAGGTAGGGTGCTGGGAGCCGCGCGGATCTACGCCGATATCCGCTATTGGAGCGCGCCCGCCGTGATGGCGAATTTCGCCCTGGTCGGCTTTCTCGTCGGACAGCGGCGGATGCGTGCGGTGCTTTTTTTCGAGGTCGCCTATAACCTCCTCAACCTCGCCCTCGGCCTTTGGCTGGCGCTCGGCCTCGAATGGGGCATTGCGGGGATCGGCTGGTCGAGCTTCGTCGCGGAATACGCCAAGCTGCTGGCGATCGCGCTATTCGTGATGCGCGGGGATACGGGGCGCGCGATAAGGGCCGCCGCCCGGAACGCCGCGATCCTCTCGCCTGCGAAATTGCGCCCCTTCCTTTCGGTCAATCGCGACCTGTTCCTGCGCACGGTGGTGCTGATGATCGCGCTCGCCGCGCTCACCCGGCTCAGCGCCGAGCGCGGCCCGGTGGTGCTGGCGGCAAACGGGATTTTCCACCAGCTCTTCGTACTGATGGCGCTGCTGCTCGACGGGTTCGAGAATGCAGCGCAAGTGTTGAACGGAGAGCGGCGCGGGGCCGACGACCGGGCAGGCTTCACCGCCTATATGCGCGCGATCCTGTGGCGCGGGTTTGCGCTCGCTGCCGGAGTGTCGATCGCTCTGGCGCTGTTTGCCGGGCCGCTGATCGACACCTTCGCCGCAACGCCCGCCGTAGCCAAAACCGGGCGGTCCTACGCGATCTGGCTCGCGATCATGCCGTTCGCAGGCGTCGCGGCCTTCGTGTTCGACGGCGTGTTCGTCGGGGCAAGCTGGACGCGCGCCCTACTCGTTTCCATGATCGGCGCAGCGGCGGTCTATGCGGCGTCGCTATGGCTGACGTGGCCGCTAGGCAATGACGGGCTGTGGCTGTCCTTCGTCCTGTTCCTGGCGCTCAGAGCGGTGTTCCAGCTGATGCTGGTCCCCCGCCTATTGCGCCAGGAATTCGGAAGCGATTGAACCTCAGCGCGGCAGGATCGCGCCCGGCTCGTTCGCCAGAATGCCGACCACCTGCGTCCACACCGCCACATTCTGGCGCAGTTGGACCGGGTCGATCTTGTCGAGCGTGTCGTCGGGCGTGTGATGCAGGTCGAAATAGCGCGTGCCGTCCTGCTGCAGATCGATGATCGCGGTCTTCTGGTCGCGGGCGATGTCGATATCTGCGCCGCCGGTCGCCACCAGCGCGCCATTGGCAACGCCAAAGCGCGCAACCGCGCTGGCGATCCGGGCGTGCAGCGTGGGGTTGGCGTCGCGGAAATTGCTTTCGAACCGCCAGATGCGGTCCGCGCCGAAATCGCTTTCCAGCCCGACCGCGATCGGCTCGTCGATATGGGCTGCGCTATAGGCTTTCGAGCCGTACAGTCCCACCTCTTCGGCGCCTGCCATCAACACGCGGATCGTGCGCAGCGGCTGCGCGCCCGAAGCGGCATGCTTGGCCGCCGCCGCAACGATGCCGCACCCCGCCGCATCGTCGAAAGCGCCGGGGCTGTTCCACCAGCTATCGAGATGACAGGCGACGAGGACAGGCGGCAGCGACGGATCGCGTCCGACGATCTCGCCGACGACATTGCCGCTGGTCGTCATGCCCAGATTGCGCGGCGTCAATGTCAATTTCATGCGTATGGGCAAGCCCTGCGCCCGATCGAACATGCGCTCCAGATTGGCAGCGTCCGGCAGGCTTAGTGCGCCCGCTGGCGTCGGTGCGACTCCGTCGGGGAAGCTGGTGCCACCGGTATGCGGATTGCGGTGATAGTCGGTCCCCACCGCCTTGATGACTGTCGCGATCGCGCCCTTGCTCGCCGCGATCCCGGCGCCGACCCAGCGAGCGGGGCCTGCGAAGCCGTATTGCGAGCCGTCCTGCGTCGGCGTCATCGCGTGGCTGATATAGGCGATCTTGCCTTCAAGGCTGCCATCGGGCGCGGCGCGCAAAGCGTCTACATTCTCGAATTCGACCACTTCGGCCTCTATCCCCTCAGGCCCGGTCGATGCGCTGTTGCCGAGCGGCTGGATCACCAGCGGTTGGGGGTAGGGGCTGAGGATTTCGGTCACGAACCCGTTGCGCGTCAGCCAGGCCCGGGCCCAGTCGCGTCCGCGTTTTTCGGCCTCGGTTCCGGCCTGACGCGGACCGACCTCGGTGGTAACGCCTTCCACGAAGTCCCAGGCATAGCGGTCCTGAGTCAGCGCGGCATCGGCAGCCGAGGCGACAGGATCGCTTTGCGCCATAACGGGCGCGGCGACGGTGGACAGGAGGGCGGCGGCGAGGATGGATGGTCTGATCATGTGCGCTGAGCTATCGTTCTCGCCCCGCCCTGCCAAGCGTCAAACTTGCCCCCTCCCCCGCCAGCCCCTATCTGGCGCGCATATTTTTCCCGAATCTCAAGATCTGAAGGAACGCCGCCCGTGTCCGCCCAATACGCCTATGTCATGAAGAACATGACCAAGACCTTCCCCGGCGCCCAGAAGCCGGTACTGTCGAACATCAACCTGCAATTCTACCAGGGCGCCAAGATCGGCATCGTCGGCCCCAATGGCGCGGGTAAATCGACGCTGATCAAGATCATGGCCGGGATCGACAAGGATTACACCGGCGAAGCCTGGGCAGGCGAGAACATCACCGTCGGCTATCTGGAGCAGGAGCCGGAGCTCGACGAGAGCAAAACCGTGCTCGAAAACGTCAAGGACGGCGCGCGCGACACCGCCGACATGGTCGAACGCTTCAACCAGATCGGCATGGAAATGGGCGAGGAAGACGCCGATTTCGACGCGCTCAGCACCGAGATGTCGGACCTTCAGGACAAGATCGACGCGGTCGATGGGTGGACGCTCGACAACCAGCTCGAAGTCGCGATGGAAGCGCTGCGCTGCCCTCCCGGCGACTGGCCCGTCACCGACCTTTCGGGCGGTGAGAAGCGCCGCGTGGCGCTCACCCGCCTGCTGATCCAGAAGCCGTCGATCCTGCTGCTGGACGAGCCGACCAACCACCTCGATGCCGAAAGCGTCCAGTGGCTGGAAAACCACCTCAAGGAATATGCCGGCGCGGTGCTGATGATCACCCACGACCGCTACTTCCTCGACAATGTGGTGGGCTGGATCCTCGAACTCGATCGCGGATCGTACTACCCCTACGAAGGCAATTATTCGACCTATCTGGAAAAGAAGGCCAAGCGCCTCGAACAGGAAAGCCGCGAGGAATCGGGCCGTTCAAAGGCGCTCAGCCGCGAACTCGAATGGATCCGGCAGACGCCCAGCGCGCGCCAGACCAAGTCCAAGGCGCGTATCCGCAAGTTCGAAGAGCTTCAGGACAGCCAGAACGATCGCAAGCCCGGCAAGGCGCAGATCGTCATCCAGGTGCCCGAGCGCCTGGGCGGCAAGGTGATCGAGGCGAACAACATCTCCAAGGCCTATGGCGACAAACTGCTGTTCGAAAACCTCTCCTTCATGCTGCCGCCGGGCGGCATCGTCGGCGTGATCGGGCCGAACGGCGCAGGTAAATCGACGCTGTTCAAGATCCTGACTGGCAAGGAAGAGCCCGATAGCGGCACGGTCGAAATCGGTTCGACCGTCCATCTCGGCTATGTCGACCAGAGCCGAGATCATCTCAATCCGTCGAACAATGTCTGGGAGGAAATCTCGGACGGGCTCGATTACATGAAAGTCAACGGCCACGACACCAGCACCCGCGCCTATGTCGGGGCGTTCAACTTCAAGGGCCAGGACCAGCAGAAGAACGTCGGCAAGCTGTCCGGCGGCGAACGCAACCGCGTCCACATGGCCAAGATGCTGAAGGAAGGCGGCAACGTCCTGCTGCTGGACGAGCCGACCAACGATCTCGACGTCGAAACCTTGGGCGCTCTCGAAGAAGCGATCGAGAACTTCGCTGGCTGCGCCGTGGTCATTTCGCACGACCGTTTCTTCCTCGATCGCCTGGCGACCCACATCCTCGCCTTCGAAGGCGATAGCCATGTGGAATGGTTCGAAGGTAATTTCGAAGCCTACGAAGAAGACAAGCGCCGCCGCCTCGGCGATGCGGCTGATCGGCCTACGCGACTGGCTTACAAGAAGCTGACGCGCTAAGTTGACGAGGGCGGACGGTTTGTCCGCCCTTTTTCTTTGCGGGCCTGCGATTTGCGGCATCGCTGGCATCGTTACGATTACGCCGTCGTCACCTACCTGCGATTGCCATCGCGCTACTTGGTTTGACACAACGCGGTATGGTTCCCACATTAGAGAAGACGCGCTCGATACGCGGGCGCATTTCCCGACGGCGCGCTTGGGCATGCTCCCGCAGCGCCGCGAACACGAAATCCCAAAAGGATATTCATGACCACTCCCACAAACGGCGACACCGTGACCATCGATTACGTCCTCAAGCGGGGCGACGGCGAACCGGTCGGCACCACCGCACAGAGCGGGCCGCAGGACGTTCAGCTCGGCGCGGGGCAGATCTTCCCGCAGATCGAAGCGGCTCTCACCGATATGAAGGTGGGTGACGAGCAAAGCGTCTCGATCCCCTGCGACAGCGCCTTCGGCGAACGTCAGGAAGCGCTGGTCGTCGACATTCCGCGCGAAAACCTGCCGCCCGAGCCTGCGCCGCAGCCGGGCATGGCCTTGCAGGCACAGCAGCAGGATGGCTCGCCGATCACGCTTTATGTCGTCGAAGTCGGCGATACGACGGTCAAGGCCGACGGCAACCACCCGCTCGCGGGCGAGGATCTGACCTTCGACATCACTCTGCGCGACATCAAGCAGGCCGCGTAACGCACGAGCGGCGGGCGATCTGAATTACGTTTCGGTCGCCCGCCGCATCGATTTCCATGGCCGCGTGACGCGGCCGGGAAGCCAGCGCTAAGGCGCCACCCATCGGCCTTCGCCGCGCAGGAATTGCGCGCGCACATGGCCGTCATTCGACAGATAGAACCAGTCCGCTTCCTCGACCGTCAGGAGCAGAACGGCAAAATTTGCGCGCGCAGGGTCCAACTCTTCATCGCTAGGCTCGACGCCTTCGAAGCGTTCCGGCAATCCACTGGTCGGTTCGTCCGAAACGGCACCAGGCCCCGCTCCCAGATAGCAGCGTCGGGCGAAATTGGTCGCCTCCTCCCACGCCGCGTCCGCGATCGGACCGTAATGCTCGATCCGCCCGGTCCCGCGACACCGGATCTGGACCTTCGCGTCCTTGTCGTAAAACAGCGCGCCCACCGGCGCTCCTTCTCCGATCGCCGCCACTTTCGGCGCGCGCGCATCGGTATTGAATCGCAGGGTCCAATTTTCCTCATCGAAAGCGCGCAGGACCATGATGCGCGCATCCGCATCCGCAGTGACGATGGCTGGGAGATGGAAGGCCGAGCGACGATCGGACGCGCCTTCCTTCAACCGGTTGGCAATATCCTTGCGAACGTCATCGAGGGTGTCGAACATAGTCGCGGTGAGACAGCGTCGCGGCGCTGCTGTCAATCGCGAGGTCGTTCAGGCAAGAGCACTCCAACATGAACAAAGCACCGCCCGAGCGGTTCAGTTTCGCGTCATGGCCTGCGCTCTATTCCTGCGGTATCGCTTAGGCGTTCAATCGAGCCGCAATGGTGGGGCGGCTTTCCAAGGGGAAGGACGATAGCTCCATGACGAACATTTTCTTGAAAGGCAGCGCTCTGGGCGCCCTGGCAGCGGCGCTGGGATTGACGGCGCTGCCTGCTGCGGCTGCACCCGCCGTCGATTTCGACGCTCCGATGACCGCCATAGATGTCGGCACGGCGAACGACGATGCGAAGCTGGCGCAGGATCGCGACCAATATCAGCGCTCACGCGGTGAGCGTGGCGAGCGTCGGCAAGTGTTTCGCCAGCAGCGCTCTTCCGCGCCCGATGCGGCGGTAGCGCCTCCACGAGCGCAGCGTGCGCAGGAAACGCGGCGTGCCGAACGGACCGAGCGTGCGCAAAGGTCGGAGCGGCGCGACGCCAATAGCGGCAATGTCTTCCGCCGTGCGAACGAGGCTCTGCGCGAACAGGCACAGGCCGACAGGGACCGCCGCGAGGCGCGTCGGGAACGTCGCGAGGACTGGCGCGAAGATCGGCGCGAACGCCGGGAAGATGCGCGCGAACGGCGGCAGGACCGCCGGGAGGATTGGCGCGAACGCCGTGCCGACCGCCGCGAGACCTGGCGCGACAATCGCCGCGATGCCTATCGCGATCAGCGCAATTACCGCGACCAGCGCGACCAGCGGAACTGGCGTCAAGACCGCTATCGCGACCAGCGCCAGGCCTATCGCGGCGGCCATTACGGTCGTTATTACGATGGACGTCGTTGGAACGATTATCGCGTCTGGAACCGCTCCGACTGGCGGCGCAATCAGCGCTATGACTGGCACCGCTATCGCGCGGCCAATCGCAGCCTGTTCAATATCGGGCGGTATTATTCGCCCTATCGCAATCACCGATACAATCGGCTTTCGATCGGCATCACGCTCGGGAGCGGGTTCTATTCGAACCGCTACACCATCAACGATCCGTGGCGCTATCGCCTGCCCGAAGTCTACGGCCCATATCGCTGGGTACGCTATTACGACGACGTGCTGCTGGTCGATATCTACAGCGGTGAAGTGGTCGACGCGATCTACGACTTCTTCTGGTAAATCGGTTTGCTTTGTCCGGCGGCTTTGAGAGTGGTCCGCCGGACATCTGGCCCCCGCAGCGCAAATTGCGTTCGCGGGGGCTTTTTATGTCAGCGTCAGACCTTGCCGAAGGGCAGCATCCGGAAGATGCCGCCATTCTTATCGAAGAAGGTGTGCTTCAACGCGCCCAGAATATGCAGGCCGATCAGATAGATGAAAATCGATCCGCCGGTTGCATGGGCCGAGAAGATCGCGCTGCCCAAGGATTTGTTCTCGCCCAGCGGGAGCGGCGGAATCGTGAACAGGCCGAACATGTCGATGCTGCGTCCGGTCAGCGAGTTGGCGATCCATGCCCCCAAGGGGAGAGCGATCAGCAGGACGTAGAAAACAACGTGCACCGTGCGTGCAAGAACCTTTTCCCATTTTGCGAGATCCGACGGCAAGGGCGGCACGGGGTGCGTCCAGCGCCATATCAACCGACCGAGCGTAAGCACCAGAATGAGAATGCCAAGCGCCTTGTGATTGGCAAAGATAGCGCCCTTCGCCGCCCCTTCGGCGTGGTGCGCCGCTTCGGCGATCCGCCAGTTCACGATGACCGCCACTGCAATCGTCCAGTGGAAAATCATGGCGCCCACGGAATAGCGGCGGGCGTTTCGAGTGTCGGACATAGGTATCTCCCAGAGCCCAGCGGGCCGATTTTCGTGGGATAGCGCGTTTCGCCGTCGCTTCAAGCGGCTGCTTGCAGCAGGCCGGTGGTTTGCTAAACCGGCACCCATGGCTTCCAGCGCGACTTACGACACTGCCGCCCTCCCCAATCCCGATCGCGCTGCATTGAAGCGCGTGGGCGCCGCTGTACGGGCGCGCCTGGCGCAGGACAGCGGGCTTTACAAATTTCCGACCGAGGAAGCGGAAATTTTCGCGCTCGGCGGATTCCTGTCCCCATCGGAATGCGAACGCCTGATTGCAATGATCGATGCGATCGCCAAGCCCAGCCAGCTGCATGATCAGGATTATGCCAAGGGCTTCCGCACGTCCTATTCGGGCGATCTCGATCCGGCCCACGCCTTCGTCAAAAGCGTCTCGCGCCGGATAGACGACCTGTTGGGGATCGATCCGCGGTTCGGGGAATCGATCCAGGGCCAGCGTTATCTGCCGGGCCAGGAATTCAAGCCGCACAACGACTGGTTCTATACCGACCAGCCCTATTGGAAATTCGAAAGCGAACGCGGCGGGCAGCGCAGCTGGACCGCCATGGCCTTCCTCAACAAGGTGGAAGAAGGCGGGCACACCTATTTTTCCGAGATAGGCTCCGCGATCGAGCCGGAGCCTGGCGTCCTGCTGATCTGGAACAACGCCCTGCCCGACGGCACGCCCAACGAAGCGACGCTGCACGCGGGAACGCCGGTGCTCAAGGGCGAGAAATACGTGCTGACGAAGTGGTATCGGACCCGCGAATGGAGCTGACTGTCCGGCTCCGATAGCTGGCGCGAACGGTCAGTCCGTGCTTTTGCGCGGCACCCGGAGCGTGGCGCGCAGGCCGCCCGGCTCCAGGCTGCTTTCGACCGATCCGCCGATCCCGCCCAGCACACCTTTCATCAGCCGGGTTCCGGTACCCTGGCTGATCGCGTCCCGGCCCCCTTCGGCCAGGCCGATATCTTCGCCCAGCCGCTCGATCCAGTGGATCACGACCATATCGTCCTCAACCTTCCAGTCGACATGCACACGGCCGTCGCCACGCGACAGAGCGCCGTATTTGAGCGCATTCGTCGCCAGTTCGTGCAGACTAAGACCCACCGGGGTGACATGCTTGCGCGGCAATTCGATCTTCTCGCCAACGATATCGATCCGGTCGGCATTGGAGCTGCGATACGGCTTCATGACCGCTTCGACGAGCGTACGGAGATCGGAAGTATCGGTTTCGAGCCCGTCACCCGATAGCGAGACACGGTGCGCCGCCGCCAGCGCTTCGACGCGGCGCTGGATCTTTTCCGACAGCTCTTCGACCTCTTCGGCCCCGCGCGCGGACAGGCGCACGATCGCCGTCAGCACCGCGAAGAGGTTGTCGGTACGATGCCGCAATTCGTCCGCCACGCGGTCGTTTTCGACGATAGTCTCGCGCGCGGCCAGCAATTCGGAAATGTCCCATTGCGACCCGAAGAAATATTCGAGTTCGCCATCCGCGTTGTAGATCGGGCCGATATGCACTGCGTTCCAGAAAGCGGTGCCGTCCTTGCGATAATTCAGAATGTCGACGACCGTATAGACCTGCCGGTCCACCGCTTTCCTCAACCGGGCGATCGAGGATTGCTGGGTCTTCTCGCCCTGCAGGAACCGGCAATTGCGTCCGATGATCTCGTCGATAGGGTAGCCGGTCAGTTCGACGAAGGCTTCGTTGCAATAGACGATCGGGCAATCGGGCTGATGGGGATCGGAAATGCATTGCGCCATCCGCGTCTGCGCGGTGGTCTGGAGAAACAATTGGTCGGCATTCAGGCGCAGTGAGGCCAGACGCGAGGGATGCCCCGCGTCGTTGCGTTGCCGTTTCGTCGAATTGCTACCATCCGCCAAATTGCGAATCCCTTCCGCCCGCGCTCAATCCTCGAGCGCATCCTTTATCAAAGCACGTGTATTGTCGATCCCGTAAAGCGCGACGAAGCTTCCCATACGCGGGCCTTGGTCGCTGCCCAATAACGTTTGATATAATGCCTTGAACCAGTCGCGTAGGGATTCGAAGCCGAAGCTCTCGTCCTTGCCGATTTCATAGATCGCGGTCTGGATGTCTTCGGCCGAAGTTCCGTCTGCCATCGCAGCCAGCTCTTCGTCCAGGCGGCGAAGGGCAGAGGCCTCGTTCGCCTCGGGCTTGCGGCGCTGGAGCGACGGGGCGACGAAATCGCGGTTATAGGCGAGCGCCTTGTCCACCAGCGCATCGAGATCGGGATGGGCCGCAGGGTCGGGATCGGCGATGTAATTGCCGAGATAGGACCACACCTGATCCCGATCCGCCTGCGCGCCGAGCACGCCGACGAGATTCAGCAACAGCGCGAACGTAACCGGCAGGCTGTCCCCCGCGCCGGGCGCTTCGCTGCCTTCGAACCCGCCATTCGCGCGCGCCAGATGCCAGACCGGATTGCCGAGCTGCTTGTCCAGATCCTGCTCCGCCAATCGCTCGCGGAACTGCCAGTAATCGTCCACTGCGCGCGGGATGACGCCGCCGTGCAATTGCTTGGCGCTCTTAGGATTGGGGAAGATGTAAAAGCCGAGCGATTCCTCGCTGCCATATTCGAGCCATTGTTCGATCGTCAGCCCGTTGCCCTTGGACTTGGAGATCTTCTCTCCCTTCTCGTCCAGGAACAGCTCGTAGATCAGCCCGTCCGGCATCCTCCCGCCGAGGACCTGCGCGATCTTGCCCGACTGGACGCCGGTATCGGTCAGATCCTTGCCGTACATCTCGTAATCGACGCCCAGCGCCACCCAGCGCATGGCGAAATCGACCTTCCACTGGAGCTTGGCCATGCCACCCAGCGCGGATTGTTCGACTTCCGTCCCATCCTCGTCGGTGAAGCGGATCGTCCCGGCTTCGGCATCGACGACCTGCACCGGCACTTGCAACACCCGGCCCGTGTTCGGGCTGATAGGCATGATCGGCGAATAGGTCGCCGCGCGTTCGGCCCGCAAGGTCGGCAGCATGATGTCGAGGATCGCCTGATCCTTCGCGAGCACCGTCTTCAGCGCATCGTCGAACGCACCGGAATTGTAACGGTCCGACGAAGCGACGAATTCGTAATCGAAGCCGAACCGGTCGAGGAATTCGCGCAGCATCGCATTGTTGTGCGCGGCAAAACTTTCATGCGCGGTATCGAAGGGATTGGGCACGCGGCTGAGCGGCAGGTGTAGATTGTCCTCCAGCAATTGCCGGTTGGGCACATTGTCCGGCACCTTGCGCAGGCCGTCCATATCGTCCGAAAAGGCGACGAGGCGCGTCTTGCCGTCTTCCGGCTTCGCCCCGATCAGCGCTTCGAATGCGCGGCGCACCAGCGTGGTGCGCAGCACTTCCTGAAACGTTCCGATATGCGGCAGGCCGCTGGGTCCGTATCCGGTTTCGAACAGGACCGGCGATCCATCCGGCTTCGTGCCATCTGGATAGCGCTTCAAAAGCCGTTGCGCTTCCTGGAAGGGCCAGGCCTTGGAGGAACGAGCGGCGGACATCAGATCGGTCATGGTCATGAGCGGGGCTTTCGCGGATGGACTGCGGTGTTGCAAGTGCGAAGCGCGCCGATCGGGGGCGGCGCGTTGACACGCTTGAAAGTTGTAAGGCGACGCGTTCGTCTGATTTTACTCTTTCTGTTCAGTCTCTTGCCATCCGCACCTGCCAAACCGCTGTGGCCTTCGGGTTTCGAAAGGCCACACCGCGCCGCAACCACGCTCGCGGGACGTAAAGCACGGGGCATTGCGCGGTGGCGGTTCATCCCCCCGGATCTGGCAAATTCCGCGCCTGTAGGAAACCGCTTTCGCGCGCCTCTGTTTACTTTTCGTTCCCGGCTTGGAATAGCGCTCCGGTGAGCGAGCCTCTGCCCCTCCCCGCGATCCATGCCAGCCACGCAGGCACATGGTTGCGCGATTCCAACGGCAGCACGCGCGGCTGTTCCAAGGGCGAGGCGGTGATGGCGGCTGCCGACACGCCGCTGCTGCTGCTGAACGCCCCGCTGGTGGCCAATCGCCTCGGCTATCCCGACCTGTCGGGCCTCGATCTTCTGGAGCTGTTCGCTTTCGTGCGCCCGGCCCGTTTCTGCGTGCCCACGCCGAAGGGACTGGCCGAAGCGCTCGACCTCGCCGTGCCGGACAGCGACGACGAAGTGCCGCTGCTGCTGCAACTCGCCGCAGCGCGGATGATGGAGATCTGCGAAAGCACCGACTGGGCCGAACGTGACGGCGCCTGGTCGACTCTTCAATCGCTGGCGCGCCTGCGCTGGCCCTGGGCGCAGGTGCTCGCGCCCCATGTGAAGCGGCCCGAACGCGCGGAGAAATGGCTGTTCTCGCGCCTCCCCGAATGGGAAGAAGCGCCCGAGCGCGCGCAGCCCCAACAGGTGGCGCTCGACGAGCTGGCGGTCGAAGGGCATCTGGAACGCCTGACCGGCGAAGGCGCGGAAAAGCGCGAAGGGCAACGCCTGTTCGCGCGCGGCGCGGGCAGCGTGTTCGCTCCGCGCGCAGAGGACAAGCGGCCGCATGTCCTGCTGGCGCAGGCGGGCACCGGGATCGGCAAGACGCTGGGCTATCTGGCCCCCGCCTCCCTCTGGGCGGAACGGTCCGGCGGCACGGTATGGGTATCGACCTATACCAAGAATCTGCAGCGCCAATTGCGGCGCGAAAGCACCCGCGCCTGGCCCGAACGGCGCGCCGACGGATCGCGCCCGGTCGTGGTCCGCAAGGGGCGCGAGAATTATCTCTGCCTCCTCAATCTGGAAGACGCGCTGCAAGGCGGCTTTTCCGGCCGCCCTGCCATTCTGGCGCAGCTGGTGGCACGCTGGGCTGCTTATTCGCAGGACGGCGACATGATCGGGGGCGACCTGCCCGGCTGGCTCGGCACGCTGTTCCGCAAGCGCGGCATCGCGGCGCTGACCGATCAACGCGGCGAATGCGTATATGCCGGGTGCCCGCATTACCGCAAATGCTTCATCGAACGCAGCGCACGGGCGAGCGCGCAGGCCGATCTCGTCATCGCCAATCACGCGCTCGTCATGGTCAACGCCGCGCGCGGGCGCGATCATGCGCAGCGCCCCACCCGCATCGTCTTCGACGAGGGGCATCATGTTTTCGATGCCGCCGATTCGACCTTTTCCGCCGCGCTGACCGGGCAGGAGACGATAGAGCTGAGGCGATGGATCGTCGGCCCCGAACGCGGCAATCGCGGACGGCGGCGGGGCCTCGCTGCGCGCCTCGCCGATATTGCGAGCTATGACGAGGCCGGCGGCGAAGCGATCGAGGCTGCCGTCGCGGCAGCGCAGGATCTGCCTTCCGACGGCTGGCTCGTCCGGCTGGCGGATGGCACGCCGATGGGGCCGCTCGAAGCCCTGCTCGCCCAGGTTCGCGCCACCACCTATGCCCGCGACGAGAGCGGGCAGGAAGCGGGCTACGGGATCGAGACCGAGACCGCCTCGCTTCCCGGCGAACTGGTCGAGGCGGCGGGCACGGCGGCGCAGGCGCTTGCTGCCATCCGTACCCCGCTGATGAAACTGGCCGGGCGATTGGAAGCGGTGATGGCCGACGCGCCCGACTGGCTCGACGGACAAGGCCGTGCGCGCATCGAAGGGGCGCGCCATTCGCTCGCCTGGCGGATCGATCTGCTGGCCGCGTGGGAAGCGCTGCTGTCGCGTCTCGGCGGCCCGGCGGACCCGGATTTTGTCGACTGGCTGGCGGTCGATCGCAACGATGCGCGCGAATTCGATATCGGCCTGCACCGGCACTGGGTCGATCCGATGAAGCCCTTCGCCCACACCGTTCTGGAGCCTGCGCATGGCGTGATGCTGACCAGTGCCACGCTGACCGATCGGGGCGAGGAAGGGCCGGACTGGCCGCACGCGGTCGCGCGCAGCGGTGCCACCCATATCGAAATCGCGCCGCGCACCAGCCAGTCGGACAGTCCGTTCGATTATGCAAACCGTGCCGAGGTGCTGATCGTCACCGACATCAGGCGCGGCGATATCGCCGGGCTGGCGGGCGCCTATGCGCGGCTGATCGAAGCGTCGGATGGCGGCGTGCTGGGCCTGTTCACGGCGATCCGGCGGATGCGGGCGGTGCATGGGCGCATCGCGGACCGGTTGGCGCGCGCGGGCCTGCCGCTCTATGCCCAGCATGTCGATCCGATCGATACCGGCACGCTGACCGATATTTTCCGCGACGATCCGCGCGCCAGCCTGCTGGGCACGGACGCGCTGCGGGATGAACCGGGCGGCGCGAAGGGGCATGACGATCGCATCATCCGCGCCCGGCTTGCCCAGGCTTTCGGGCGGCTGATCCGCACGCGCGAGGATGCGGGCCACTTCGTCGTCCTCTCCTCCGCCTTCCCCTCGCGCTTCCTCTCCGCCTTCCCCGACGGCACGCCCGTCATCCGCCTGACGCTTGCGGAAGCTTTACAGCGCGTCGCCCACGGTGTTCATGCCGTCACGGGTAGCGAAACGGAGAGCGCGTGAAGATTCTCGGCCTGATGCGGCATGCGAAATCGGACTGGAACGATGGCGACACGCGCGATTTCGATCGCGGGTTGAACGCGCGCGGGCGCAAGGGCGCGCGGTTGATGGGCGATCATATCCGCAATCACGGCATCAAGTGGGACACGCTGATCGCCAGCCCCGCCCAGCGGGTGAAGACCACGCTGGAAGAGGCTTTGCCCGATCGGGAGCCCTCTTGGGACCGCCGCCTGTATCTGGCCGGGACCGACACGATCATGGACGTGCTGCACGAAGCGACCGGCAAGGCCGTGCTGATCGCAGCCCACAATCCCGGCCTTGGCGACATGGTCCTCGAACTGGTCGCACCGGCCCATGAAAACGCGCTGTTCGACGAGGCGAAGGTCAAATTCCCGACCGCGAGTTACGCCGTGTTCGAACTGGATATCGACGATTGGGCGGAGCTGGGGCCGGAATGCGGCAAGCTCGTCCACTTCGCGCGGCCCCGCGATCTCGACCCCGAACTGGGGCCGGAGAGCTAGCGCAGGATCCGGGGCCCCGCCCCGCTTTCGCCCGCCACGTCCTGCGGGTTGTAGATCTGACAGGTCTTGAGGCTCAGGCAGCCGCAGCCGATGCACCCGTCGAGATTGTCGCGCATCGCCTGCAATTGCGCGATGCGCTCGTCCAGCCCGCCGCGGATCGCTTCGCTGATCTTCCACCAGTCGAAACTGCTGGGCGTGCGTCCCTTGGGCAGCGCGCGCAGATGCTCGCCGATCTCTTCGAGCGAGAGGCCGAGCTTCTGGACGATCAGGATGAAGCTCAAGCGCCTAATATCGCTACGCAAAAAGCGGCGTTGATTGCCGCCGGTGCGCATCGGTTCGATCAGCCCCTTGTCCTCGTAGAAACGGATCGCCGAGACGCTGAGCCCCGTGCGGCGGGCGAGTTCGCCTATGGTGAGTGTGTCGTTCGGTCCCATCGATCACAGTCATAGCGACGTTGCAGCTTGACCTCAAGAGAACTTGAGGTTGCATGAATGCGGGCACCGGACCTGCCGCAAGGGAAGCCTGCCTCACTGTCGAAGCGGGCGCACGCGGCGGTTCGGATGGAGATTTCCATGCCCGATCAAACTCATGTTTCGGCCCGGCTCGAACACGTCCCGCCGATGGGAAGGCCCGGTCATGGCTGGCGGGCGCACCATCCATCTCGGCGATGCGCAGGCCTATCTCGCGATCTATACCAATCCGGACGTCGCCGCCGGGTTCGGCAAGGGAGCGCCGATGAACCATATCGGGATTGCGGTCAGCGATCTCGATGCGGCGGAAAAACTGGTCGCGGAGGCCGGTCTTCGTCCCTTCAATCAGGGGCAATACGATCCGGGTCCGCGCAGTTTCTATTTCATCGACTGGGACGGGATCGAATTCGAGGTGGTCAGCTATGAATGAGCCGCAGCTTCGCGAGCCGATGTTCGGCCACCTTGCCCGTAAGCGCCCTGAAATCCCGCCATCGAACCGAGCGGCACATCTTCGAACCGGCCCAGCCACCGGCGCGCCATCTTGGCGAGCGGGATCGGGTTGAGATAATGCCGCTTGCAGCGCCCGTCGCGCTCGGAAGCGACCAGTTCGGCCGCTTCCAGCACGGCGAGGTGCTTGGCCACCGCCTGGCGCGTCATCGGCAGGTCTTCCGACAGGTCCGACAGAGTCATCCCGCCCCGCTCGCTCAAGCGATCGAGCAGCAGCCGCCGCGTGGGGTCGGACAGGGCGGAAAAGGTGTCGGTCATGCGCGGCAGGCTATTGCGCGCCGCATGCTGCATGAGTCCCGACGACGCGCCCACCCCCTTCGCCATCCACGATCGCAGCATCGCACCGGGCACGGCGGAAATCCTCACCATTCCCGTCAGCCAGCAGGTCACGGGTCTCGATTCCTCGCTCGCGCTCAAAGTGATTCACGGGGCGAAGCGCGGGCCATGTGTCTTCGTGAGCGCGGGCATCCACGGGGACGAGATCGTGGGTGCGGCCATCGTCCAGCGCCTGCTCGACCATCTGATGCCGGAAACCCTGTCGGGTACGGTGATTCTGGCGCCCGCGGTTAATATCTACGGCTTCGCCGCGCACAGCCGCTATCTGCCCGACCGGCGCGATCTCAATCGCAGCTTTCCGGGGAACGAAGGCGGCAGCCTCGCCGCGCAGCTGGCGCATTGTTTCCTGACCAATGTGATCGAGCGCTGCACGCTCGGCATCGATATGCACACCGCAGCGGTCCATCGTTACAATCTGCCGCAGATCAGGATCGCATCGGGCAGTCCCTATCTCGTCGAACTGGCGATGGCCTTCGGCGCGCCGATCATCGTCGAAAGCCCGTTGCGGCCCGGCTCGATGCGGGCGCTCGCCGCCGAGCGCGAAGTGCCCATGCTCCTCCTCGAAGCGGGCGAGGCGCTACGCTTCGATCGCTATTCGATCGGTGTCGGCGCCGCGGGCGTGCTGCGCGTGCTCGCCCATATCGGCATGATCACGGCGAGCGACGGGCTGGAGAATGTCGCAGTCCCGATGCGCGCCAATCGCTCCACCTGGGTACGCGCACCGCGCGGCGGCGTGTCGCGCCGGGTACGCAAATCGGGCGATATCGTGCGGCAGGGCAATCTGCTGGCCGTGGTCGGCGGCTTGTTCGGCGAGGACGGGATCGAACTCGTCAGCCCGATCGATGGCGTGATCATCGGCCACGCGACGCTGCCCGTGGTCAATCAGGGCGATGCGCTGTTCCATGTCGCCGAAATCGACTCGCTCGACCATGTCGGCGAAAATGCGCACTCCATCGTCGAAGCGATGGCCGTCAGCGATCCGCCCTTCGCACCCGCGCCGATCCTCGACGAGGACGAATTGCTTTAGATCAGGCCCGCAATCTCCAGCGCCTCGTCCACCGCCTTGCGGCTGGCCTCGCTCGCGCGGCACAGCGGCAGGCGGACTTCGTCGGAGAACCAGTCGTGCACGCGGCTCAGCGCGTATTTCGCCGGCGCGGGGCTGGCGTCTGAGAACATCGCGTAATGCAACGGGAACAGCCGGTCGTTCAGTTCGCGCGCCTTGGCCAGCTCGTTCGCGGCGATCGCCTCGTGGAATTCGGCGCACAGCGCAGGCGCGACATTGGCCGTCACCGAGATACAGCCCGATCCGCCCGCCGCCGCATGGGGCAACCACAATTCGTCATTGCCCGATAGCTGGCAGAAATCCTTCGACAGGCCCATGCGATGATCGGCCACGCGCGACAGGTCGCCGCTCGCATCCTTGATCGCCACGATCCGGTCGGGGAACATGCGCACCAGCTCCACCACCGTCTCGTCCTCGATATCGGTCACGGTGCGTCCGGGCACGTTGTAGAGCACGATGGGCAGATCGCTGAAACCCCCATATGGAGCAGCCGGTTCTTGGTATCGTTGCTGCCGCAGCCCGCGATCACCGGCACGCGGCCCGCCGCCTGTTCGATGCAGACTTCGATCACCCGGTGATGCTCCGCATTCGACAGCGTCGATGCCTCGCCCGTGGTGCCGCAGGGGACGAGGCCCTTGCTGCCATTCTCGATCTGCCAGTCGATCAGCTTGCGATAAGCGACCTCATCGAACGTCCCGTCGCGAAAAGGAGTCGCCAGAGCGGGAATCGAACCTGTGAACATTTACCCGTATCCTGCGTTAGGGGCATGACAATGCGAGCGAATTCGCCGCATCGACGCGATTTCATTCAGCGCCTGATAATGAGCGGGGGGACACTATGTCCAGCATGGTACTCAAAACAGTTTTCAAGACCGCAATTCTCGCCGGCACCGCTCTGGCAGCCCCTTCGATCGCAACCGCGCAGGACGGATCGAGCTGGGATCGCGCGCGCAGCAATCTCGTCGCCGAACAGCCGGGCCGGATGGCGCCCGCGATCGAGCGATGGGAATATCTGATCGGTCAAGACGGGTTGCCGTTTTCGACCTATGCCAATTTCATCACGACCTATGAGGGCTTCCCCCAGCAGGACCGGTTGCAGCGCCGCGCGGAAGCCGCGCTCGATCGCGATCCGGTGTCGCCGGAAGAGCTGGTCGCCTTTTTCGACCGCAATCCGCCGATCACCAACAGCGCGAAGGCGCGCTACGCCCTGGCGCTGGGCACGCAGAACCGGCCCGAGGCCTATGACGTGGCACGCGCGGCATGGCGTGGCGGCACGATGAGCGGCACGTCGGAGGCCTATATCCAGGGTCTTTACGGTACGCGCTTCTCCGCCGAGGATCAGGATGCGCGCATGGACGCGCTGCTGTGGCAGGGCGACAGCGAAGTTGCCGCGCGCCAGGCGGTCCGCGTCTCGCCGCAAAATCGCGGCCTCGCGATGGCGCGCCTGTCGCTGTTGCAGGGCTCGATGCCGGACACCTCCGCCCTCGCCCCGAATATCGCGCGGAGCGATCCGGGCTATGTTTACAATCTCGTGCGCCATTACCGCACGTCGCGCCAGCTGCCGCAGGCCGTGGCTCTGCTGACCAGCCGCCCGAGCTTCGAGGAACCCGCGTTCGATTCCGAAGCGATGATCGGCGAAATGCTGAGCGTCGCGCGGGGCGCCAGCTCGGGCCAGGCGGCGCAGATCGCCGGATCGGTCGACGATCTGTTCGCGCCGGGCTTCGATGTCAGCACGGGTAGCTATCGCCTGCGCGACGATTACACGTCGCTGATGTGGCTCGGCGGCACGTCCGCGCTGTGGGATCTGGGCGACGGACGCCGCGCCGCGCCGCTCTTCTACCGTTACGGCGCCGCCGCACAGACGCCGCAGACGCGGTCCAAGGGGTTCTACTGGGCCGGTCTCGCCGCCAAACGCGCCGGAATGGCGGACGAGGCGAACCGCTATTACGAAATGGCGGCGGAATATCCGGACCGGTTTTACGGCCAGCTCGCGCTCAAGGAACTGGGCCGCCCCGTGCCGAAGCTTGCCGCCGACAATCTGACCGTGCCCAGCCCGGAAGCGCGCCAGGCCTTCGCCTCGCGCCCGATCGTCGCGGCGGTGCGCGAAGTGGCGCGCGATGCGCCGTGGCGCACCGGCATCCAGTTCTATCGCGAGCTCGCTCAATCGGCGGACACGCTGGAAGAACACCAGATGGTCGCCGACCTCGCTCGCGAGATCGGCCGCCGCGATCTGGCGGTGAATGTCGCCGAAGCCGCCGGGGCCGACGGGCACGACGAATTCGTGACGCAGGGCTTCCCGGTCCTGCCGCTGCCGCCGGGCGCTGAATTCACGCTGGTGCACGCCATTGCGCGACAGGAAAGCCAGTTCGCCCAGAACGCGATCAGCCATGCGGGTGCGCGTGGCCTGATGCAGCTGATGCCGCCCACTGCGCGCGAAGAAGCGCAGAAGGCCGGCATGACCTACATGACATCCTCGCTGATCGACGATGCGAGTTACAACATCCGCCTCGGCTCGAACCACATCACCCGGCTCGTCAGCTATTACGACGGCAGCTATCCGCTGGCCTTCGCGGCCTACAATGCGGGGCCCGGCAATGTGAACAAGTGGCTGCGCGCGAACGGCGATCCGCGCACCGGATCGATTAGCTGGGTCGAATGGATCGAGAAGATCCCGTTCTTCGAAACCAAGAACTACGTCCAGCGCGTGATCGAAAACGCCGCCGTCTACGAACAGCTCTATCCCGAGCGGACGGCCTATGGCCGCGCACGCTCGGCAGGTGACTTCCTGCGCTGATATCGGATAGGAGGCGGGCAATGCCTGCCTCCTCTTCGCCATCGAATCCGGGCGCTCCCCCGCGCAAAACCAATCCGATCAGCCCGGCGGGTTATGCCGCGCTGAAGGCGCGCTACGATCACCTGCTCGGCACCGAACGCCCCGCCATCGCGGAGATCGTGAACTGGGCCGCGGGCAATGGCGATCGCAGCGAGAACGGGGACTATCTCTACGGCCGCAAGCGGATGCGCGAAATCGATCGCGAGCTGGGCCATCTGGCGCGCCGGATGAAGGCGTCGCGCGTCATCGAACCGCATGAGCAGGTCGACCGGTCGCGCGCATTCTTCGGCGCGACGGTCACGCTGGCCGACGAGGACGACGAACGCCGCATCGTGACGCTGGTGGGCGATGACGAGCAGGATGCGGGCACCGGCAGGATCGGGTGGACCAGCCCTCTGGCGCGCGCCTTGCGCGGTGCGGCGATCGGCGATCTGCGCACCGTTCGCCTGCCGGGCGGCGCCAAGGAATGGGAAGTGATGGAGATCGCTTATGACTAGGCTGGCGGTTCTTCTCCTGCTGGCGGTCGCCGCGCCGCTTCAGGCCAAACAGAGCCTCGGCGTGTTCGGCGATTGGGGCGCGTTTCGCGACGCGCTTCGCGCCGGCCCACGCTGCTATGCCATCGCCATGCCCGCTCCGAGCCGCCTGCAGCGCGATCACGAACCCTATGCGACGATCGCCACCTGGCCGCGCCGCAGTATCCGGGGCCAGGTCCATCTGCGCCTGTCGCGCACTATCCGCGCCAACGCCGCCATCACGCTGATCGTCAGCGGCAAGAGATTCGCGCTGAGCGGAAGCGGGGCAGACGCCTGGGCGCAGGATCGCGGCGGGGATGCCGCCATCGTCGCCGCCATGCGTTCCGCGGGCAGTATGACGGTCTCTTCCACCGATACGAGCGGGCGGCGCTTTTCGAACACCTACACGCTAGACGGCGCATCCTCAGCCATGGACGCCGCCACCATCGCCTGCGCCCGGCGCTAGACACGAAAAGGCCGGAGGCGCACGATGCGCCCCCGGCCCGTTTTTTCGTCGATCAGGCTGCGATCAGAAACGCAGACCGTAACCCACCATCACCTGGTGACGGTCGAGGTCGATCTCGCCCAGATCCTGGTCGGGCGCGTCGCCTTCGAAGTCCAGCTCGGCATCGCTGTAGTTCGAATAGCGGTATTCGATCTTGGCGAAGCTGTTGCCGCTCAGCGCGTATTCCGCACCGGCGCCGATCCGGAAGCCGTCGGTGTCGATCTTGGCGCGATATTCGTCACCGTCGAACGAGCTTTCGATGTTGTAGCGAGCGTTGGTGTAGCCGCCCTTACCGTAGATCAGGAGATCCGGCGCCGCGAGGAAACCGGCACGCGCACCGACATAGATGTCGCGGCCCGTCTCGACGTTGCCGAGGCCGAAGCCTTCGAAATCGCCATCGGTGAACTCGGTCTTCGCGGTGGAATCGCTCAGTTCCGCTTCGACACCGAGGACGACGCCGCCGGCATTGAAATCGTACCCGGCGCCGATGCCGTAGTTGAAACCGTCGATCGACTGATCGTCGTCTTCGTTCACGTCGTTATCCGCATCGCTGCCCGCAGTGCTGACGTCGTAACCGGCGAGGCCTTCGACGCGGAAGCCGGTGAAGGGATCGTCGGCGCTCTGCGCCATGGCAGGGGCTGCAACCGCAAAGGTGGATGCAGCGGCGAGGAGGACAGTAATCTTCTTCATTGGTATTCTCCGTTATTCGCACGACCCTCGGCATCGTCTGTTATCCGGTGCGTCGCGTCGGGCACGGTAAGGAAACGGCGGTCGGAGCCGTGTGGTTTCATTAACGTCACACAACATGAAAGTGTTGCAGATTTGAAACATTCTTGCGGCCAGATTAACAGTCGCAGTCCAATCCCGTCACCCTGCGAAGGCCAGCCGTCGACTTACCGAGACACCATCGTGCCCTCGCCTGCCGCCGCTTTCAAATTGGTCCGGACATCGCTATATGCGCGGTTCCCATGGCCGATACGAACCTCATGAGCATCCCCGGGCAAGTGGACCCGGTTCCCGTCGCACGCGACATCACCCCGCGCGCCGACGGCCGCATCGACCTGCTCAGCCTGCCGCGCGAGCGGATCCGCGACCTGTTCGCCGAAGCCGGGCTCGACGAGAAACAGGCGAAACTGCGCGCCAAGCAGGTGTTCCACTGGCTCTATCATCGCGGCGTCACCGATTTCGATGCGATGACCGATATCGCCAAAACGATGCGCCCCTGGCTGGCGGAACGCTTCGTGATCGGGCGGCCCGACGTGGTCGAAGCGCAGCATTCCACCGATGGCACGCGCAAATGGCTGCTTAAGACCGATGACGGCCACGAATTCGAAATGGTCTTCATCCCCGATGCGGATCGCGGAACGCTGTGCGTTTCCAGCCAGGTCGGCTGCACGCTCAATTGCCGCTTCTGCCATACGGGCACGATGCGCCTGGTCCGCAATCTGACGCCGGGCGAAATCGTCGGCCAGGTCATGCTGGCGCGCGATGCGCTGGGCGAATGGCCCAAGGGAGCGATGGACGATCTGGGTGAGGAGAGCGAGAGCGCCTATACGTCCGACGGACGCCTGCTCACCAATATCGTGATGATGGGCATGGGCGAACCGCTCTATAATTTCGACAATGTCCGCGATGCGCTGCGCATCGTGATGGATGGCGACGGGCTTGCCCTGTCGAAGCGCCGGATCACTCTGTCGACCAGCGGCGTGGTGCCGATGATGGCGCGCTGCGGCGAGGAGATCGGCGTCAATCTGGCCGTATCGCTTCACGCGGTCACCAAGGATGTCCGTGATGAGATCGTGCCGATCAACAAGAAATACGGCATCGAGGAATTGCTGCAGGCCTGCGCGGATTATCCCGGCGCGTCGAATGCGCGGCGCATCACGTTCGAATACGTCATGCTGAAGGACAAGAACGATAGCGACGAGGATGCACGCGAGCTCGTCCGCCTGCTGCGCCAGTACGATCTGCCCGCCAAGGTGAACCTGATCCCCTTCAATCCCTGGGGCGGCGCGCCCTACGAATGTTCGACCCCTGAACGCATCAAGTGGTTTTCGAACATCGTCTTCGAAGGCGGCATCAGCGCGCCCGTCCGCACGCCGCGCGGCCGCGACATCGACGCTGCCTGCGGCCAGCTGAAAACCACGGCGGAAAAGAAAAGCCGCGCGCAACGCGATCGCGAGGCGGCGGAAAAAGCGCAGACCGTCGAGGCTTGATCGCATGACCGAAAAGCGGGGCGGGCTGACGATGTGGCGCTATCGCCGTCGCTTCAAGCTCGCCGGCCAGTCCGGCCGCGTCACTCTTCGTTCGCGCACGGACGGGCTATTCAGCACGCTCGAACTCGAAGGGTGGCCGGTCGCCGAGGACTGGACCCCCGCGATCGGGCCCGGCGCGATAAGAAATCACCTGCTGGAAACCACGCTGCCCGATGGATCGGCGTTGGCGGTCGAAGCGGGTTATATCAGCTCGCTCAATATGGGGATCGCGGTCCGCCAGGACGGCCGTCTGGTGCATGAAAGCCACCCCGGACGTGCCATCGCCTATCCGGAAAAATATCGCGAACAGATGGCCGCCTTTACAGACGGGTCGATGAGCGATGCGTTCAAACAGAACGCGACAGGCGGCGCGCATTCCGACATCGATTTCGGCGCGTTCAAACGAAATCGCATCCCGCTCGCCGTCGATATCATCCTGGGACTGCTGTTCTTCGTCATTGCCAAATACACCGACCTGACGACCGCCGCCATCGTCGGGGCGGGTCTCGGTCTGGTGCTGCTCGTCGCGCAGAAGATCACGAAGATCGACCTGCTCGGCGGGCTGGCGCTGTTCGGGATCGCATTGATGCTTGCATCGGCAGGTCTTGCCCTGCTGTTCCAGTCGGACGACGCGGTGAAATACCGCACCACAGTGATCGGCCTGATCAGTGCCGGCCTGTTCCTGGCGGACGGATTGCGCGGCGGAAACGGTCTGGCGATCCGGCTGAGGAACTATCTCCCCTATCGCGGTATCGATGCCGGGCGGCTCGGCATCGGCATGGGACTGATGGGCGCGGTCATGGCCGCCCTCAATCTCCTCGTCGCCCTCTACACCTCGACCGATGTCTGGCTGTTCTATAGCACTTTCGCCGATTTCGTTGTGTCGATGGGTTTGATCCTGCTGGTCTTTCAGTATGCGCAAGGCAAAATCTGGCGCGATGCCTATCCGCCATACCGGCAGCCGGAAATGGCGGAGTGACGATGGGTGGAGGCGATCCCGCCACGCTCGCTTTTTATCAGGCGCAGGCACCGCGCTATACGCTGAGCTTCGGTCAGGCGCCCAGCCGTCATCTCGATCCCTTTCTCGACCGGTTGGAACCGGGGGTCCGCGTGCTCGAACTGGGCTGCGGCGGCGGGCGCGACGGGGCGCGGATCGTCGAACGCGGCTTCGATCTGGACGCGACCGACGGGGTTTCCGCAATGGTGCGAAAGGCGAACGAACGCTTCGACCTCGGCGCGCGGGTGATGCGCTTCGACGAACTGGACGCGGTTTCGGCGTATGATGCGGTATGGGCGCATGCCTGCCTGCTCCATGTTCCGCGCATGAACCTGCACGGCGTGCTCGCCGCGATTCGGACCGCGTTGAAGCCGGGGGGCTGGCATTACGCCAGCTACAAGCTCGGCTCCGGCGAAGGGCGCTGCCTGCTCGGCCGGCTGCATAATTTTCCCGACGCCGCCTGGATCGAAAGCGTCTATCGCGATGCGGGCTTCGTCATCGCCGCCAGCGAGGTGTTTCGCGGCGAAGGCGCCGATGGGACCGTGCGCGATTGGATCGCGCTCACGGTCAAGGTAGAGGATCGCTCATGAGTACCCCTATCCTTACCGCTATCTGTACTGGTCAGCCCAAGCCCTTCCGCGGGGACGAGACCAGCGCGATCGACAAGCATCCGGTCGAAGGCCGGGTCGCGATCGGTCGGCTCGGCGTGGCGGGCGATGCGGTGGCGGATCACAAGCATCATGGCGGGCCCGAAATGGCGGTGCATCAATACCCGCACGATCACTATCCGATGTGGCGTGATGTTCTGGGCGGGCACGAGCTTTTGGAGCGACCCGCAGCGTTCGGGGAAAACATCGTCGCCACCGGATGGACCGAGGACGCGGTTCACATCGGCGATCGGTTTCGCATCGGCACCGCGCTCCTCGAAATCAGCCAGCCGCGCCAGCCCTGCTGGAAGATCGAACACCGCTTCGGTCGCAAGGGAATGATCAAGCAGATCCTCAAGACCCATGCCTGCGGATGGTATTATCGCGTGCTGGAAGAAGGCGAGGCCGCAGCGGGCGACGCGATCGAGCGTGTGGGGCGCGGCCACGAGGAGTGGAGCGTCGCACAGGTCTTCGCTGCGCTGTTCGACCCTGCCGCATCGACCATGCCGGACGATCTGCGCGCTATCGTTGGGCTGGAACGACTCTGCCCGCAATGGCGCGAAAAGGCGCGCGAATTGCTGGAGGTGTGACGTCTCGTCACTAAAATCCTCACGGCCTGTCGCGAATTTTCGAAGACAACGCTGCGTTCACCTGAGGTTGTGGCCGAACTCGCAAACGTCCGCACTGTGATTGACAAGACCGCAGTCGTGAGGACGTGACTATGAAAAAACTCGCTCTGGCTTTTGCCGCTTCGACCATGGCCGTGACTGGCATCGGAACCGCCGCACCGGCGCTCGCCGATCCGCCGTCCTGGGCGCCCGCCCACGGCAAGCGCGCCAAGGATCGCGCCGCTTATTCGCGCTATGACAATTCGCGCTATGACCGCCGAGGCTATTACGTGCAGCCGCAGCGCATCACGCGTTCCGACCGCATGTGGCGCGGCGATGACGGGCGCTATTATTGCAAGCGCGACAATGGCACGACCGGCCTCGTGATCGGCGCGGGCGTAGGCGCGCTGGCCGGACACGAACTGGCGGGCCGTGGCGACCGGACGCTGGGCGCGATCCTGGGCGGCGCGGTCGGCGCGCTGATCGGACGCGAAATCGACCGTGGGAGCCTCAGCTGCCGCTGATCGATTTTCGACATTGCAAGCAAGAGAAAGGCGCGTCGTCCCTCCTCGTTATAGCAGGAGGGAGACGCGCCTTTTCTTTATCCGCCGTCCCGCTATGGTCGCCTGAAGATGGCCGATAGAGACAGACCAAGCATGCTCGTGACCGGCGGCGCCAAACGCATCGGCGCCGCGATCGCCCGCCGCTTCGGCGAGGCCGGCTGGCACGTCGTCATCCATTATGGCCAGTCCGAAGATGCCGCCGAAAAACTCGCTGCCGAGCTGCCCAGTGCCGAGACCGTGACCTGCGATCTCGAAGATGGTGACGCCTCGGTCGCGATGGTCGAAAATCTCGCCGAGCGCTTCAGTGATTGGCGGGTACTGGTGAACTGCGCCAGCGTGTTCGAGCCGGACGATGTGAAGGCGCTCGATCCCGAAACCGGCCGCCGCACCATGCAGATCAACGCCCGCACTCCGACGCGGATGGCGCAGGCCTTTCTCAATCACGCGAAGGCGGCTGGTGGGCGCCGCGCGATCCACGTCCTCGACCAGAAATTGCGCAATCCCAATCCCGATTTCTTCAGCTACACGATGAGCAAGCACGCGCTCGGCTCCACCGTCGCCATGTTGACCAAGGGCCGCGATCTGGCGGGCTGGCCCTCTTCCTGTCCCACGGCTGGCTCGCCAGTGGGCAAACGCTGTTCATCGATAGCGGGCAGCATCTGTGCTATCAGGATCGCGACGTGATCTATCTGGCGCGCGAAAAGGCGGCGTCATGACCAGACCCGCCAAGCGCCACGCACTGACCACTCGCATCTGGCACTGGGGCAACCTCGTCGCCGTGGTGGTCCTCTTCATGTCGGGCCTCACCATTTCGAACGCGCACCGCTATCTCTATTGGGGCGAGTGGGGGTTCGAGGCGAAAGACGCCTGGCTCGCCGTGCCGCGCTTTCCCGACTGGATGACGATCCCCGGATATTACAGCCTCGCGGTGGCGCGCGACTGGCATATACTCGCCGCGTGGCTGTTCGCGCTGACGCTGCTGTTCGGCTGGGTCGCAATGCTCGTGAACCGGCACTTCAAGCGTGACATCGTCACCAATCGCGAAGAATGGCGTCCTGCCAACATCAAGGCCGACATCGCCGCGCATCTCAAGCTCGATTTCGATCACGGCAAGGGCAAGTACAATTTCCTCCAGAAGATCACCTACGGCCTCGTGCTCGGCGTGATCCTGCCGGGAATGGTGCTGACCGGGATCGCAATCAGTCCGGGCATGGAGCCGACATTCGGCTGGATGGTCGATCTGATGGGCGGGCGACAATCGGCGCGCAGTTTCCATTTCATCTTCGCCGCGCTCCTGTTCGGCTTCTTCGTGGTTCACGTCCTGCTGGTGATCCTGTCCGGCCCGATCTGGCAATTGCGCAGCATGATTACAGGCAGGGATACGCGATGAAACGCCGCAACTTCCTCGTCGCGGCGGGCGCGGCATTCCTCGCCGGGTGCAACAAGATCGCGGACAGCGCGCCGGGTGCGAAGCTGCTTTCCGCTGCTGAGAGCTGGCACAAGGCCGCGCATCGCTTCCTGCGTGATCGCGAGGCGCTGGTGCCTGAATATCCGCGCAGCGCGATCAGCCCCTACTTCCGCGGCAATGGTTCGATCGATCCTACGAACGGCGACTATCAGGCACAAGCCGCGGCCGGGTTCGCCGATTGGCGGCTGGAGGTTCGCGGCCTCGTCGAAAACCCGCTCAGCCTGACGCTCGACAATATCCGCCGCCTGCCGCAGCGCACGCAAGTGACGCGCCACGATTGTGTCGAAGGGTGGAGCGCGATCGGCGAGTGGACAGGGCCGCAGCTCTCCCTCCTGCTCGACGCCGCGAAGCTGCGGCCCGAAGCGCGCTATATCGTCTTCCGCTGTGCCGACGAGCTGTCGGGCGCGCGCTATTACGAAAGCGTCGATCTGATCGATGCGTATCACCCCCAGACCATCATCGCCCATCGCCTCAATGGCGAGGCGCTTCCGATCAAGAACGGTGCGCCGCTGCGCATGCGGATCGAGCGGCAATTGGGCTATAAGCACGCCAAATATCTGACCGCGATCGAGGCGGTGGCGAGCCTGGACGATCTCTACGGCGGCAATGGCGGATATTGGGAAGATCGCGGCTATCAATGGTATGCCGGGATCTGAGGCGGAGCTCTGAGGGAAGAGGCGCGGCTTGCATTTAGCTGTGCGCGACCCCACCTTACACCTTCGCAACCAATTGAAAGGACGCGGGAATGGCCGGTGGATGGGCGCGCGATGGCGCGGTGCAGGATCAGATCGACGACACCGTGTCCGATGCGGTCAGCGCCGCGCGTGCGCGCATGCCCAGCGGCGAGAGCGAGCGCTGGTGCGTGGAATGCGGCGAGGAAATCCCCGAAAAGCGCCGCATCGCCCTTGCCGGTGTTAAGCGCTGCGTCGAATGCCAGTCCGGCCAAGATGCCTCGGCCCGCAGCAGCGGCTTCAACCGGCGCGGCAGCAAGGACAGCCAGCTGCGCTGAAGCTGGCGCCCCGGCTTACCGCGCCTATCCGCGCCTTCACCAAAACCATTTTCCCACCTGTACGTCACGGTGCTAGCACCCGCGCGACTCGCGAGAGCCCCGCTCTTCGCATCCCGCAATTCCCGCGCAATCCCACAGGTGCCACCCATGTCCGATATCAAGAAGGTCGTCCTCGCATATTCCGGCGGTCTCGACACGTCCGTGATCGCCAAATGGCTCGAGGTCGAACGCGGACTGGAAGTCGTCACCTTCACTGCCGATCTCGGCCAGGGCGAGGAGATCGAGCCCGCGCGCGAAAAGGCACGGGCGATGGGCATTCCGGACAAGCACATCTTCATCGAGGATCTGCGCGAGGAATTCGTGCGCGATTTCGTCTTCCCGATGATGCGCGCCAATGCCCGCTACGAAGGCGATTACCTGCTCGGCACCAGCATCGCGCGGCCGCTGATCTCCAAGCGTCTGGTCGAAATTGCGCGCGAGACCGGGGCCGATGCGATCGCTCACGGCGCCACCGGCAAGGGCAACGATCAGGTCCGCTTCGAACTCAGCGCCTATGCGCTCGCACCCGACATCAAGGTGATCGCCCCGTGGCGCGAATGGGACCTCACCAGCCGCACCGCGCTGATCGCCTGGGCGGAACAGCACCAGATCCAGGTGCCCAAGGACAAGCGCGGCGAAAGCCCGTTTTCGACCGACGCGAACCTCCTCCACACCTCGTCCGAAGGCAAGGTTCTGGAAGACCCGTGGGAGGAGACCCCCGACTACGTCTATTCGCGCACCGATCATCCCGAGGATGCGCCCGACACGCCCGAATACATCACCATCGATTTCCAAAAGGGCGACGGGACCGCGCTCAACGGCGAGAGCATGAGCCCCGCCGAACTGCTCACCGCGCTGAACGATCTGGGTCGCAGGCACGGGATCGGCCGGCTGGATCTCGTCGAGAACCGCTTCGTCGGCATGAAATCGCGCGGCATGTACGAAACGCCCGGCGGCGAGATCTACGCCCGTGCCCATCGCGGGATCGAACAGATCACCCTCGATCGCGGCGCAGCCCACCTCAAGGACGAGCTGATGCCGCGCTATGCGGAGCTGATCTATAACGGGTTGTGGTTCAGCCCCGAGCGATTGATGCTGCAGGCGGCGATCGATCTCAGCCAGGAAAAGGTCGACGGCACGGTGCGGCTGAAGCTCTACAAGGGGCAGGCGATGGTCGTCGGCCGCAAATCGCCGCACTCGCTCTATTCCGAAGCGCATGTCACGTTCGAGGACGATGCCGGCGCCTACGATCAGAAGGATGCGGAAGGCTTCATCAAGCTCAACGCGCTGCGTTTGCGTCTGCTCGCACAGCGGGACGGGGGGCCTGAAACCGCCTCCTGAGGGGAGCGCAATTGCAGTCCCCGCAATCGATTCGTTCGGAGAAAAAACGCCTCGCGCGGGGCTTGCCGCGCTCGAACCACGACGAAGTGTGGCAAGATCGGGGCAGGTTCCGCTCGCGTAAACGACTCCCGCGTTTCACTCGGCTATCAGGCTGAGCGAAACAACGGAGGACACTTAAATGTCCAAACGCGTATTTCGTTCCTTTGCCTTGGCCGCAATTATCGCCAGCCCCGCCACCGCCGCCACGCCTGCCGAGCGTGTGAGCGAGGCGCATTTCGCCGACACCTTCACCGCGCATGCCGCCCTGCCTCAGATGGCTGCACCGGCGCCGGGCGCGGTCGATCTCGACACGTTCGATCCGCCGATCGAGGAAGCGCCGGTCGCGCGCGTCATCGGTAGCGGCACGGCATCCTATTACGGCGCGAAGTTCCAGGGCCGCCGCACCGCCAGCGGTGAAAAGTTCGACATGCACGCGATGACCGCGGCGCATCGCACCCTGCCCTTCGGCACGCTGGTCGAAGTGACCAATCCACTCAACGGCAAGTCCGTGACCGTCCGCATCAACGATCGCGGGCCCTTCCACGGCAACCGCATCCTCGACGTCAGCCGCGCCGCCGCGACCAAGCTCGGCCTGATCCAGCGTGGCAGCGGGACGGTGGAGCTCGCCCTGCTGGACTGACCGCGGGGTTGACACTTGCGGCACGGTTCCGGCCCGCCGCCTCCCTTTCCTTATCGCCCGCTCCATTCAGCGCCGCCCCATCCGGCGCCGCCCCATCTAGCGCGGCATCGACCAGCGCGTGGCCCGCTTCGGCCGCCCGGTCCCATGCCTCGCCCGCGCGGGCAGAGGCGCTGTCCACCTCTTCTTCGCCCGCATTCCCGGCCCATAGAGCTTCGCCCGCCGCGTGGCGCATCACTTCCTCGCGCGTCGGCGGCAAGGTTCCGAGCGATGCCCGCTCCGCCGTGGAGCGCGCCTCCACCGTCTCCTCCATCAGCGCGTCCGTCTCCTGCCCCAGATGCGCGGCGAGCAGCGCGTCGAACCGCGCCGCGGCGTGGACGGCGCGCGGATTGGCCTCCGCAAACCGGTCGAGCCGCGCCATATGGGCGAGCAGCAGGCGCGCATCGATCCGCCGCCAGGTCGCGACCAGCTCGCCCCGGACCAGCACCGGCTGCGGCACGCCGTCGAGCGCGTAGGACGCCAGCTCGCCCGCCGCATGGGCGCGCGCCTCCACCAGCGCCGCGTCCCACAATTGCGCGAAATCGGGATAGCGCCGCCGCGCGCGATAGGCGGTTTCGCGGCTGACCCCGACCCGCGCCGCACTGGCGCGGACATTGCCGCTGGTGGCCAGCGCATCGAGGAAGCGCGCACGGGCGGGCGCATCGAACTTGGCCGCCGGAGGCGCGCTCGCCGTGGCCCAGCGCGCCGGCACTCCGTCCCCCTCCTCATCCGGCAAAAGCTCGGAAGAGCGCGCTGGATAGGGCGCGCAATATGGATCGGGCGCTTCGAGCGCGTAGGCGAGCGGCGGATCGCCGGGCTGCCATCCGGCGGGAAAGGCGGAGGCACGCGGCCCGCCAGCCCCGGCCCGAAAGCCCGCATCGCGAAAGCCCGCCTCGTATTCCACCTCGCAAAAGGGCCCGCCCCGCCGGATGCTTCAACCCGCGCGAGAGCCAGTCCTGCGTCGGCACGCCATGCCGGGGCCTGTCCTCTTGGCCGTAGTCCTCCGGTTCGCCCTCGCTGTCGGGGGAGGCGCCGGAGGGAAGCTCCGCAAGCGCGCCCTCCTCCACCTCCGGATAGCGCCAGCGGACGAAGTTCGGATTATCGGGATCGACCTCCTCGTACGGGCCATAGAGCGCTTCCAGGACGAGATCGTCCACCACATCGCCCACATCGGGCACCCCACCCACCGCCGCGACCATCCGCAGATAACGCTGCGCGGCAGCGGGATTGTCGGCGAGAATTTTCGGTATTTCGGGTGTGTCGGCCATGGTTCCATGCTCCGTGTGAGGAAAGGAACCGAGGCAGGTATGCCATTTGGGGGGCTGTAGGACAGGGGTTTTTAAGAACCTATTGCGAACTCCTCTTTCTTGGAGCCGCGTCGGGAGTGATGACAACCTCTTTAATCTAACTCGCAACTCAACTGCGAAACTTCTTTCAGTCGCAAAATTTATGGCAGATGGACCACCCCCCGCTGGATCGTTTGCGCCCCAATCGCCAACGGATGTGGAAATTGACCCTCCGAACCTTGAAACTATTGCCAGTTTAGTGCCTCATAAAAAGGCGAAAAGAGAGGCAATATGTCTAAAAACGATCCACAAGTCTTTATCTGTTTTCAAAAAGACGACGATGGCGAAGTGTCGGCGATGCGCAGCGGGCGGAGCATTAAGCATGCCGAAAAGATATTAGAGGAAGAACCGCCGTATAATGATTCATCTGAAGATGAAATTCCGAATAAAGGAGAATCGGCGAATCAGGATGAAATCGTTTCACATCCAACAAAGCATGATTCGATTGGTGATGTCTGTTATCGACTTCTAAATTCTCTGGATAAAAGTCTTACGCCGTACCACAGCGCGATCGAATTAACGACTCTCTTTCGTTATGGTCTTCAGAAAGCGGGTATAGAAGCGCAAATATATAATACCGTAAAAAACTCTTCGGAACTAGTCAATTCGGGTGAGCTTTTCGAAACTTTCGCCATAAGCCCAAAACTTCACGATAAGCTCACTGAGGGGATGAATAACATTGAGGAGATAGATCAAGGGATGAAAGTTCTCCCCTCCTCTCTCTTACTAAGTATCGTAGCGACATTCGACTCCATAATTGGCGATTTTCTTAAGGATTTAATCACTAGAGACCCTGCCTCTATAGACTTTGGAGATAAGTCTTTCTCCTATCGCGAGCTGTTCAAGACCAAAGAGATCGAAACTCTCAAAAACAATATTATTGACGACGAAGTAAACCGACTACTTCGCGATTCTCATAAAGAGCAAGTGAGATATATTGAGAAGCTCTCTCAAACAGAGATAATCAATCACCACGAGCGCTGGAGAAATTTTTACGAGGTTTTCGAAAGACGAAACCAGTATGCACATGCGAATGGGGTGGCAACAAGAGCTTATTTAGAAAAACTTAAGCGCGAAAAATATCCTTCTGAAGATATCGCTATTGGATCGAGGCTCGAGCTTTCCACTTCTTATCTTCACAAAGCGGTAGATTACCTAATCGAATTCGGAACCTTGCTTTCCTTTGTTATTTGGCGAAAGGGTTCAGATGACCCCAATCCAGCATTTGGAGCGCTTTCCGATGCCTCGTACTTTTACATCACCAAAAAGCGCACCAAATTGGCCGCGTGGCTATTGGACTTCGCGCTTCACAAGCAAAGTCGGAAAGGTGTAGAAGAGATGCGCGTCCGTCAGATGTACGTAAACCTCGCGAACGCGTTGCGAAAAATGGACAAGAAGGAAGATTCCGAGAAGGTCCTTGCTGAACTTGATTGGAGTGCTACAAGTATCGACTTTCGAATATGCATAGCTTCTATACGCGAAGATGTTGAAGAAGTTATCCGACTTTTACCTGCTGCAGCAGCGTCCGAAGATATTTCAATCGATGCCATTCGAAATTGGCCGGTATTTGATTGGGTTCGGTCCAATGATAAATTTCGAGACAAGTTTTTTGAAGTCTTCGGAGAACAATTGATTATAGATTTTGAAAGTTCCTTGCAAGAGATGCCTGATAAACCGAAGCGTGATGTCCCTGAAAGTACGGTTCATTAACGCCTTTGCCCAGCTAGACAATCTTGAGCGTTGTCGCTCCTCGCTCGCCGCCGCGAGGGCAAATTAATATGGACACCAACAATCGCGCCGTAGGTCTCGCCTCCTTCTTGACCACCTTTTCCGGCATAGCCTCAGCCACTCTCGCTTACGCGAAGGCGATCTGTGATGGCCACTTTGGTATTGGCGCTAAGCAATCGCCCATATAAGAGGCTTTCGCCTCAGGGGCCTGCTCGCACATGCCTTAGGAAGTCACCTCTCCACCGCACAATCTTTGGTCGAACAGGTAAACCGCACCGGATAGCATCCGGAGCGGGCACCAGACCACACTCTCACTCCGCCGACTCTGCTTGTCTAGCCAGCATTGGTTTGAGATACCGCCCCGTGAAGCTCGCCTCGGTCGCGGCGACCTCTTCCGGCGTGCCTTCGGCCACGATCTCGCCCCCGCGCACGCCGCCGCCCGGACCCAGGTCCAGCAAATAATCCGCCGTCTTGATGACATCCAGATTGTGCTCGATCACCACCACGGAATTACCCTGGTCCACCAGCCGGTGCAGCACTTCGAGGAGTTTGCGCACATCCTCGAAATGCAGGCCGGTGGTCGGCTCGTCGAGGATGTAGAGCGTCTGTCCGGTGCTGCGGCGGGACAATTCCTTGGCGAGCTTCACCCGCTGCGCCTCGCCCCCCGATAGCGTGGTCGCCTGCTGGCCGACCTTGACGTAGCCGAGGCCCACCTCGTTCAGCATGTGCATTTTATCGCGGATGGGGGGGACGTTTTCGAAGAAGGTTTCCGCATCCTCCACCGTCATGTCGAGCACGTCGGCGATGGAGTGACCCTTGAACTTCACCTCCAGCGTTTCGCGGTTGTAGCGCTTGCCGTCGCATTCCTCGCAGGTGACGTAGACGTCGGGCAGGAAGTGCATCTCGATCTTGATCAGGCCGTCGCCCTGGCACGCCTCGCACCGGCCGCCCTTGACGTTGAAGCTGAAGCGGCCGGGCTTGTAGCCGCGCGCCTGCGCTTCGGGGAGGCCGGCGAACCAGTCGCGGATCTGGGTGAAGGCGCCGGTATAGGTGGCGGGGTTCGATCGCGGAGTGCGGCCGATGGGGGACTGGTCGATCTCGATCACCTTGTCGCAATGGTCGAGCCCGGTGACCTTGTCGTGCGCGCCCGCCACGATGCGCGCGCCGTTCAGCGTGCGCGCGGCGGCGGCGTAGAGCGTGTCGATGGTGAAGCTCGACTTGCCCGAGCCCGATACGCCGGTGACGCAGGTGAAGGTGCCGAGCGGGATCGAGGCGGTGACGTCGTTCAGATTGTTCGCGCGGGCGCCATGGACGGTGATTTGCTTGCCATTGCCCTTGCGGCGTTCCCCGGGCACCGCGATCTCGCGCCGCCCGGTGAGGTAGTCTGCGGTGAGCGATTTCCTGGACTTGAGCACCTGCTTCAGCGTGCCTTCGGCCACCACCTCGCCCCCGCGCACGCCTGCGCCGGGGCCGAGATCGACGACGTAATCCGCGGCGCGGATCGCGTCCTCGTCATGCTCCACCACGATCACCGTGTTGCCGAGATCGCGCAGGCGCTTGAGCGTTTCCAAAAGCCGGTCGTTGTCGCGCTGGTGCAGGCCGATGCTGGGCTCGTCGAGCACGTAGAGCACGCCCGACAGCCCGCTGCCGATCTGCGAGGCGAGGCGGATGCGCTGGCTCTCCCCGCCCGACAGCGTGCCGCTGGTCCGGTCGAGATTGAGGTAATCGAGCCCGACATTGTCGAGGAAGCCCAGCCGCTCGTTGATCTCCTTGAGGATGGCCTTGGCGATCTGCGATTGCTGGTCGTTCAGATGCTCGGGCAGGCCGAGGAACCAGGCCTTTGCGTCGGCGACGCTCATCTTGGTGGGGGTGGCGATGTCGGTGACGCCCGAAGGCCCCGGGATCTTCACCGCCAGCGCCTTTTCGTTGAGCCGCTTGCCATTGCAGGTCTCGCACGGCTGCGCGGTCTGGAATTTGGACAGCTCCTCGCGCATCCAGGCGCTTTCGGTCTGGAGCAGACGGCGGTTCAGATTGCCGATCACGCCTTCGAAGGCCTTCTTGACCGTGTAGCTCTTGCGCCCGTCCTTGAAGGTGAGCGGGATGGCGCGCCCCTTGGTCCCGAACAGAATGATGTCGCGGATTTCCTTGTCGAAATCCTCCCACGGGGTTTCGAGGCTGAACTCATATTCCTTGGCGAGGCTGGCGAGAACCTGCATGTAATAGGGCGATGGCGGGTTGGATTTCGCCCACGGCACCACCGCGCCCTTCTTGAGGGTCAAAGCCTCGTTGGGGACGACCAGCTGGGGATCGAACAATTGCTTCTCGCCGATCCCGTCGCAGGTCGGGCAGGCACCCTGCGGCGCGTTAAAGCTGAACAGGCGCGGCTCGACCTCCTCGATGTTGAAACCGCTGACCGGACAGGCGAATTTTTCGGAAAAGACGATGCGATTGGCGGGCAGGCCAGCGCCCTTCATCGCGCCGCCACCCTCACCTTCATTCTCGCGCCCCGGCACCACGCCATCGGCAAGGTCGACATAGGCCAGCCCGTCGGCGAGGCGCAGGGCCTGTTCGAAACTGTCGGCAAGGCGCGTTTCGATGCCTTCCTTCACCGCCAGGCGATCGACCACGACTTCGACATCGTGCTTGAACTTCTTGTCGAGCGCGGGTGCTTCTTCGATCGGGTACATCTCGCCGTCGATCCGCACGCGGGTGAACCCGGCCTTCTGCCATTCGGCGAGCTCGCGGCGGTATTCACCCTTGCGCCCGCGTACCACCGGGGCGAGCAGATAGAGCCGCGTGCCTTCGGGCAGGGTAGTCGTAGATCTCGGTCACCGTGCCAACGGTCGACCGCGGGTTCTTCGAGGTCGACTTCTGTTCGATCGAAATCGCCGGAGACAGCCCGTCGATATGTTCGACATCGGGCTTCTGCATCATTTCGAGGAATTGCCGCGCATAGGCGCTCAGCGATTCCACATAGCGCCGTTGCCCCTCCGCATAGATCGTATCGAAGGCGAGGCTGGACTTGCCCGAGCCCGAAAGCCCGGTGATCACGATCAGCGCATCGCGCGGCAGATCGATGTCCACGCCCTTGAGATTGTGTTCGCGCGCACCGCGCACGGAGATTTTGGTAAGAGCCATGAGTCGGGCGTGTTCCGCAAATGTTCGTTATCGTCAAGGCGAGGCTTAGCGCGCGTCGAGAACCTTAACGGTCGAGCGGCTCGCATCGGTCCCATCTGGGTAGGATCGCGGTGAATTTAAGGGTGTTGCGCAATTTGCGAACGTACCGTTAACCTTTATTGCCCTAGGATCGTCTCGTTTCCGCCAAAAAAGAGCGACCTCGGTCCGGGTGTAAACGAAGAGCAAATCGCGGAGGGAGACCGGGATGGCAGACGAAGCGCAGACTTTGCCGAATGGCACCTCCACCGATCAATCGGTGCCAATCAGCGAGCGCGCGGTCCGGCGTCAGAAACTGAGCCTGGTGCTCGAAATCGAGAAAAAAGCGCAGATCGCCAATGCGGTATGCTGGCTGATGATGGTCTTCGCGGTCTTCCAGCTCGACGATCCGAACGCCTTCGCAATCCCGCTCTTGAGCCGTTTCATCGCCAGCCCGCTTACCCATTTCAGTTTCAAGCGCGCCCGCGCCACTCTGGCGGCGGGCGGCACGGGGTCGGAAGCGATCCGTCCGGTCGCCGTCGCGCTCGTCGTGGGCGGTGCCAGCTGGGCAAGCATGCTCCCTCCCCTGTTCGACGTATCGCTGAACCAGCCTGCGGCGCTGTTGATTTTCGGCGCGCTGGTGGCCGGGATCACGATCATCGTCAGCATGCTGGCCCCGGTCCCGATCCTGGCCTTGACCTTTGCGGTTGGATTTCAGGTGACTGCCACGGCGCTGTTGTTTCTCGACCCGCCGGATAGCCACGATTGGGGCAGCCTGATGGCGATCGACGCGCTGTTCCTGGTCTTTCTCGCTTATGCCTTTGCCGCCACCAATCGCCAGGAAGAAACCGCGCGGACGCTGGTGACGAACCGTATGCTGACGCAGCGCCTGGAAGCATCGCTGCGCGAGGTCGAGCAATTGGCGTATCGCGATCACCTCACCGGCCTTATGAACCGCCGCTCGTTCTTCCGTTTCGCCGAAAAGCTCGATCCCGACCGGACACGACATGTGCTGACGATCGATCTCGACCACTTCAAGGCGATCAACGACACGTTCGGTCATGCGACCGGCGATCTGGTCTTGGAACGGGTGGGTGCGGCCTTGCGCGACGTGGTATCGGGGCTGGACGGCGACGACCATTGCGCGGCGCGGACCGGAGGCGAGGAATTCGTCATGATCCTGGACATCGACGACATGGAACGGACCGCCAGCGTGGCCGAGCAGATCCGCTTCGCGATTGCGGGCCTGTCCGCCGGAATGGCCCATGCCGAGCTTAAGACCTCGGCCTCGATCGGTGTCGGGGAATGGGCAGCCCGCGACGATCTCGACGAAGTCCTCGCGCGCGCCGACAGGGCAACCTATCGCGCCAAGGCGGCGGGCCGCAATCGCGTGGAGCGCGCGGCTGCCTGAGGTGGTCGCCAGGATGGCGAGCTAGAACAGCGTCTGGGGGCGCGGCACGTCCAGCCCGGCCTGCTGCGCGATCATGCCGATCCAATGGCCGACCTGCGCGATCTCCTCTTCGGTGACGGCACTGCGCGAGCGGGCCGCATCCGCCGCTTCCTTCGCGGCGAAATCCTCACCCGATTTCGCGTGGCTGGTAAAGAGCTTGCCGGTGGCGATTGTCTCGGCAGTGCCCTCTTCCATTGCTATTCCCAAATGCTTGGACACGGCGCTGAGCGTGCGTGCCTTCTCCCTGCCGAACACATCGCCATCCAGCACGGCCAGCCGATCGCCGAAACGCTGTTGCTGGAGGGCAAACCAGCGCTGCGCCAGAAACCAGGCGAGCGCCGCCGCCTGAAGATCGGTCATCGCGAATTGTTCGCGCCTGTCCATTCCCAGATCCATGCCGGCATAGGATTGCATTTCGAGATAAAGCAGCCGTCCCCAGCGCCGCCCCATCATGCCCTTGCGGATGACTGCCGCCAGGAAGGATGGCAGCGGATTGGTCATCAGAACCGCGCGCGCTTGCGGCAGAGCGGTCAGTATCGCCGGGATCAGCGCATTGGCATGATTGGTCGGCTTGACCACCACGGCGCTTTCGCCGGGAAAGCTGCGGGCCAGCAGTTTCAGCACCGGCGCGAGCAGCGCCGCGCCCGGCCGGCCCGGTTCCACACCCGCCCCCGCCAGAGCGGCCAGGATATGCGGTTCGTTCAGGCTCGCCATCGCACCCGGTCGATCGAGCGCGCGCGCCAGCAGGGTCGACCGGCAAAAGGCAGTGTGGAAGATGAAATGGATCGGGCCGGTTTCGGGCTGCATTGCCGCGACACGGTCGAGCGCAAGCCATGCCTCGCCTTGCGGACCGCTCGGCTCGCGATCGGCGAGAAACCCCGCATCGCCGAGAGACGATCGTTCCAGTTTGAGGAACTGCATCCGGTTTCGCGTCCAGTCGATCCGGTGCGGGATCCAGCTCGGATCGCGAGCGATTTCGGCGGCTTCGAGGGCGGGATTGCTCATATCGGCCTGCCTAGCGCGGCTGAAACGGCGCGCAAGGGCCGTTTAAAGGCCACTCACCCCCGAAGCGTGGTCGAACAACGGCGAAGCGAGGACCTTCGACCCCTTTCACCCGTTGATCAGGTATACAGGGGGCCTAATGTTCGTGCCGAGTGACGAAACCGTCGCATCAGCCGTTCGTATCCAGGCTCCCGAACTCAGAACGTTTTCGGAGCACCCCAAGCCCATGTCCGCCATTCCCAGCCATAGCGCGCCAGACAGGCAAAAGCCATCGCGCACGCCGTCCGATTCCGCCGATCGGGTCCGCCGGATGCTACAGGATCTCGACATGCCGCTCGACGGTCTGCCGACGAACCGCGTGCCCGAAGCGGACAGGCGTCTCGCCGCCGCGCGGCGCGAACGCGAACGCCGGATCGAACAACAGCAGCGCAACGATCTGTCCCGCGCCCGGCGCGCGGCCAGCAAGGTCTTCGGCGTGAAGCCAAGCAAGTCCTCGCGCAAAGCCGCGACGGCCATGTTGACCGCAGGCGCCGTCGGTCTTGCCGCATTCACCAATCCGTTCGGGCCAAGCCGCCCCTTCGGCGGCACGGCCGATACGCACGAAGTGTTCGAAGACCCGACCCAGTCGCGGCTCGCCGCGCACAAGATCGGGACCAGTGCCGAATTCAAGCGTGCGCTGATCGAAGAAGAGGGCGTGCGGTACATCGTCTATCGCGATGTCGCAGGCTACCCCACGGTCGGCGTCGGTCATCTGATCGATCCCCAGGACGGCTTGCGGGTCGGCGACCGCGTATCGAAGCAGCAGATCCTCGAATTTCTCGAAATCGATCTGGCCGAGGCGGAGCGCCATGTGCGCGAACTCGTCGGAGACCTGCCGCTTTATCAGCACGAATTCGATGCGCTCGTCGATCTCGTCTACAATGTGGGTCCGGGCAATGTCGCCGAAGACGAAAGCCCTCGCCTCAACGCTGCCATTCAGGCGCGTGACTACGATGCGATCGCGGCCGAGCTGAATTACACCCACGCCGCCGGACAAGTCGCGCGCGGTCTGGAGTTCCGGTCCGAGCGCCGGGAAAAGATGTTCAGCGAGGCGTCCTATGAGGATCCGCGCGAGAGCGCCGCCCGCTCCACCGTCTGAGGCAATTCGTGAGCCATCGCCTCTTCGTCGGCATCCGGCCCCCTCCCCCGATCCGCGACATGCTGATCGACCGGATGGAAGCGCTGGATGGCGCGCGCTGGCAGGATGACGACCAATTGCATGTCACTCTGCGCTTCGTCGGCGAAGTCGATGCCCGCCAGGCCGACGATCTCGTCGCTGCGCTGGCGAGCGTTCACGGCGATCCCTTCCCGCTTTCGCTGGCCGGGATCGGGCATTTCGAGCGCAAGGGCCGGGCGCACACGCTCTGGGCCGGTCTCGGCGAGAGCGAGGCGTTGCGACAATTGCAGAGCCGGGTCGAAATGGCCTGCCGCCGAGTCGGGCTTGCTCCCGAAACGCGAAAGTTTGCGCCGCACATCACGATCGCTCGGCTGAACGGTGGCACTGCTCCGGTCGGCCCCTGGATTTCCGAACATGGCGATCTCGCCAGCCAGCCCTGGATCGTCGATGGATTTACTCTGTTCGAAAGTCACCTAAGTGCCGCCGGCGCACTCTACGAACCCGTCAGACGCTATGCGCTGACCCGCTGAAACCCCTACCCTGCGATTGCTACCGTCCCGATGCCGAAATACCTGCCCCTTCTTCTTTCTACCCTCGCCATGGCCTGCTCGCCCGTTCCCGACGGGGAGACTGCCGAACACGCGTTGGCGATGCGCACGCAATCGGGGGGCGGCGCCGATGCATCGCTGCTCGATGCCATGAACGAGGAGCCGGAAGACTGCCTGCTGATGGTCTGGTCGAACCAGCAAAGCCGCGACATCGAATTCGATCGCGCCAACGATCTGGTCGATGGCGGCGCGATCTCCTGTGCGACCAATACCAGCGCCAGCCAGTTCCAGGCCGCAATCGATGCGCTGCGCGCGGCGGCCCGTTCGGGCGACAAGGCGCGCATGCTCGAACAACTGGGCCTGCCGCTGCTCTATATCGACCGCGATGGCGAGCAGGTCGAGCTGGACGACGACCAGATCGACGCGCTGTACGACGAAGTGTTCGACGCCCGCCTGATCGGCGCGATCGAGCGCCTCGATTTGTCCCAGATGACGGTGGTCCCGGAACGCGGCGGCTTCTTCGAGCTGGGATCGATCTGGCTGGTGGTCGACAAGATGGGCGCGCGCCCTCGGCTCGTCACCGTCAATCGCCAGGCGCTGGACGAGGCGGCAGGCGCGGCGCGGCGCAAGGCGCAGGACCGCCAGGGCGAACCCGTCCCCGATTTGTGAACCGCTCCGCTCGTCCACATGCTTGCAATCGCCATCAATCCGCTGTTCAAGCGCGATCAGATACAAACGTAACCATCCTCGCCTCCGCGATCCGCGCCGGGGCGCCCTATTCGAGTTGGAGAGATATGTATGAAGGCCCAGATCCTGGCCACTACCGCCGCAGCAGCCTTGCTGGCCGGTTGCAGCACAACCATGACCGATAGCGCAATGGCCCCGGAGGGCGATGCCGCGCTGGCGAATGCGGACATTCCCGAAGGCACCGGCTATTTCGCTTCCGACAGCACGCTGCCCTTCCTCGCCCCCGATTTCAGCGCGATCTCGGAAGACGATTACATTCCCGCCTTCACGCAGGGCATGGCGATCCAGAAGGCCGAAGTGCAGGCCATCATCGACAATCCCGCGGCGCCGACTTTCGCGAACACCATCGTGGCGCTCGAAAAGTCGGGCCGCATGCTCGACCGCGTCGGCAACGTCTTCTTCGCGCTGACGGGTTCCAACACCACCGATCGCCTGACCGAGATCGAGACCGAGATCAGCCCCAAGCTGACCGCGCACTACGACAGCATCACGCTGAACCCCGCGCTGTTCCAGCGTGTGAAGGCGGTCTACGACAATCGCGCGGCGATGGCGATGACGGTGGAAGACGCCAAGCTGCTCGAAAACACCTATGAAGGCATGGTCCATGCCGGCGCTTTGCTGACCGACGCGCAGCGCGAACAGGTCAAGTCGATCAACTCGCAGCTTTCGACGCTCACCACCGATTTCTCGCAGCGGGCGCGCAACGCCATGGCGGATCAGCCGGTGATTTTCGACACCCGCGCGGAACTGGCCGGCCTCAGCGATGGCGACATCACCGCCGCCGCCAATCTCGCCACGGAAAAGGGCTATGACGGCAAGTTCGCCGTCGCGCTCCAGAACACGACGCAGCAGCCGCTGCTCCCCGCGATGGAAAACCGCGCGGCGCGCGAAAAGCTGTTCAACGCCAGCTATCACCGTGCCGACGGCACCACCGATATCGATACGCGCATGCTGATCGCCCAGATCGCGGAATTGCGCGCGCAGAAGGCGGCCCTGTTCGGCGAGCCCGACTGGGCGAGCTACGCGATGTGGGACCGGATGGCGGAAACGCCCAAGACCGCGCTCGACTTCATGGAACAGATGGTCCCCGCCCTGGCCGCAACGCAGCGGCGCGAGGCGGCGATGCTGAACGCGGCGATCGCGGCCGATGGCGGCGACTACACCGTGAAACCGTGGGACTGGTATCGCTACGCCAACAAGATCAAGGCGGAGCAGTACGATCTCGACGAAGACGCGGTCATGGAATATTTTCAGATCGACAAAGTGCTGGAAGATGGCGTGTTCTACATGGCCAACCAGCTTTACGGCCTGAATTTCGAGCGCCGGACGGACCTGCCGGTCTACCACCCCGACGTGTCGGTCTACACCGTGTTCGACCGGGACGGATCTGAACTCGGCCTGTTCTATTTCGATCCGTATCAGCGCCCCTCCAAGCGCGGCGGTGCATGGATGAGCAATTTCGTGGAACAGAGCGATCTGTGGGGCACCAAGCCGGTGATCTACAATGTGCTCAACATTCCCAAGGCGCCGGAAGGCGAGCCGCAGCTGGTCAGCTTCGATTGGGTGAACACAGCGTTCCACGAATTCGGCCACGCGCTGCACGGCTTCTTCGCCGATCAGCGTTACGAGAGCCTGTCGGGCACCGCCACGGCACGCGATTTCGTGGAATATCCCAGTCAGGTCCATGAAATGTGGGCCACCTGGCCGAGCGTGCTGTCGAACTATGCCAAGCACTACAAGACCGGCGAGACCATCCCTGCCGAAATGATCGAGAAGATCGAAGCGGCATCCAAGTTCAACCAGGGCTACGATTTCGGGGAGACGGTGGAAGCCGCCCTGCTCGACATGAAGTGGAGCGCGCTGACCCCGCAAGAGGCCGCCGCGCTCGACACGCCCGAAAAGGTCGACGCGTTCGAGCGTCGTTCGCTCGAAGAGCTGGGTCTCGAAATCGATCTGGTGCCGCCGCGCTATCGTAGCACCTATTTCAACCACATCTTCAGCGGGCCGACCGGTTATTCAGCGGGCTATTACAGCTATCTGTGGACGGAGATGCTGGATCGCGACAGCCGCAAATGGTTCCGCGAGAATGGCGGGCTGACGCGCGAGAATGGCGATCACTATCGCGACACCGTGCTGAGCCGTGGCGGATACCGGGTGACGAGGCGGCGGACAGCGAAGTCGCCGATGACGGCCCCGCCACGGTCGGCGATGCAGGCGGCGCGGGCGGCGACGTCGTGCGCTAAGCCGTCATTAGCGATGCAAACGGGAAAGGGCGGGCTTCTGTCCGCCCTTTTCGTTTGAAAGCGGATGATTTGGACAGAATATTTCGCCACGGTGATCAATTCGACCGACAACTATCGCCGACCGTAATTTTGCGACATCAAATATATAAACTGTTTTAACTTTGCGAATAATTGATTTGGAGCAGACCGCTCCTCCCGGTACCAATCCCATAACGGGTAAAAGCCCGTTTCTTGGGAGAGTACTGATGAGAAAATACCTGCTTGCGGCGGCTGTCATGGCTGGCGTCCCCGTCGCGATCGTGGCGCAAAGCGCGCAGCTCCAGCCCGGTGAAGAACCGACAAAGGCCGTCTCCGTCGCCGATACGGGCGGCAAAAAGATTCCCAACACCTGGATCTGCGTGCTCAAGCCCGGCGCGGCCAGCGGCAATCCCGGCGCGCAGGCGGCCCGGTCCGCCAATGTCGGTGGCGGGCGCGTAACGCACGTCTTCGAAGGTGCCTTCGAAGGATTCACCCTGCGCATTCCCGATCGCGCCATCGCCAAGGTCCAGGCGAACAACCCCAACATCTCCTATTGCGAACAGGATCAGGTGATGGCGATCGCAAGCGAGGGAAAGGCCTCGATCGCAGCGGTTTCGGCGCAGGGCGATACGCTGCCCTGGGGCGTGTCGCGCGTGGGCGGCGGCAGCGGGTCGAACTTCCGGCGGGCCTGGGTAATCGATAGCGGCATCGCCAGCCATCCCGATCTCAATATCGACACCAGCCGTTCGGTCAGCGTCGCGACGCTGGCGCAGACGCTGACGTCGAAGCGCGATGCGGACACGATGCAGCTCTTCGGCGAACTTGGTTATGACGTGCGGACGGGCAACCTTGCACTGACGCCCTTCTTCCGTCTTGCCCATGTCCGCACCAAGAGCGACGCCTTTGCCGAAGCCGGCGGTAATGCCGCGCTTTCGATCGCGGCGGCAAAGCAGGAAACGACCTTCGTCAGCTTGGGCGGCCGCGTACGGTTCAACATCGGTGAGGGCTTCCAGCCCTATGTGTCCGCCGCGTGGAACCGGGCTTGCCGGTGGCCGCGGCCTTCACCACCGGGGGCGGCAGCTTCGCCCTGATCGGCACGCCGATCCCGAAGAATTCGGCCGAAATCGAAGCGGGCTTCGATTATAGCGCGGGCAATTTCCGGATCGGCGCCGCCTATAGCGGTACGCTGGCCGGCGATCGCAACACCCATGGCGCACGCGTGACCGCACGGATCGCCTTCTGATCATTCTACCCCGATCAAAGGCAACATGCGGCTGGGGCCGGAGCAGGGTCAAAATGCTCCGGCCCCTTCGCCGTTTCGGCACGGCGCGGGGTTGCGTTCCGAACGTGGGGTCAGGCCCCTAGCGCAGCGCTTCGGCGGCGAGCGCGCGGCAGTTGACCGTTCCCGGCTTGGGAAGCGGCGCATCGCGCTGCGGATCCTTGCGCAGACCGAGCGCCGCGCCGATCGACCGTGTCACCGCCCCGAACACCCCGCCGCCCGATTTCTTTCCGGGTGGCGCGAAATCGATGGTGGGCTGCGACAGCG
>LULI01000014.1_pt1 | contig 65386 bp, 62 predicted proteins | sample 728191 | NCBI WGS metagenome assembly LULI01 (sample SAMN03860293, study PRJNA289734) | marine metagenome | biome: seawater column; feature: ocean; material: water; isolation source: Red Sea water column Station 169 - depth 50m | place: Saudi Arabia: Red Sea | collected 2011-10-15 | depth 50 m | reverse complement strand
GGCTTTTTTTCATTACTTTGGCCCATTAATAAACCTGCTGCAGATGCCAGTTCATCAGCAACAGCTACTTCAGTTCCTCTAAGTTTTTTTCCATAAATATCTTTTTTGCCTTTGAGATCGACAAGACTCTGGATGTTATGACTTGCTAATGCAAAATTGATTACACCTGATCTATAAGGTCTAGTCATTGAGTCAGTAATTATTATTGATATTTTTTTATTTAATTTTTTTGATAAATTATTTTGGATATCTTTTGCACTTTTTTTGGGGTTTTTTGGTAATAAGAGACCAAGATTTTTATCAGGTACATTTGAAAGGTCTATGCCTGCATTAATATTTATAAATCCTAATTTATGCTCAACAATTATCACATTTTTTTTTGTAGAAAGTATTCTATTTGATTCATTTATTATGGCTTGAACTAATCCTTGATCTTTATTCAGTTTTTTTGATAAATCTTTAGCCTCCTCAGATATTTCTATTGTTTTTAAATTTACATATCTATTTTCAGCTTTTGATACTATTTTTTGAGCTATAACAACAATGTCGTTGTCATTAATTATCAATTTATTTTTTTTAATGGAATCAAATATAATTGATGGCAAGTCATCACCTGGTTCAACTAAAGGAAAATTATTTAAAGCCAATAATTCAAGAGAATTCATAATATTGAGAATATATTTTGGTTAAAGATAACATATATAAACAAAAATTCATTCATCATGTATACTTTCCTGCAATGACAACCATAGATAAAACATTACTAGATATATTAGTTTGTCCAGTTTCAAAAAAAACACTGTCATATGATGAAAGTACAAATGAATTAATTTGTAAAGAATCTGGTTTGGCTTATCCAATAAGAGACGGTATTCCTGTAATGCTTCCAGAAGAAGCACGCAAAGTTTAGTAATCGCGCCCGTAGCTCAGTTGGATTAGAGTGCTTGGCTACGAACCAAGAGGTCGGGAGTTCGAATCTCTCCGGGCGCGCCATTAATGTTGGTACGTAAATTGCATTAACTATAATATCAATCTATATATTTATGAAAAATTATCTAGAAAATCTTATATCTTTTTGTATTAAGGAACCTTTGTGGGCATCAGCTTTTTTTATTTGTGGATTTTTAATTGGTGATACTTACTTTAATCTATAACCAATAAATCTTCAGCAATAATGCTTGTTCCATTAAAGTTTTGACTAATATCGCTCAAAAGAGATTCGCTAGATGCGCCCCAGAACAATATATGAGATAAAACAAGTTTATTGGGCTTTAATTCATTTGCAATTTTCCCAAGATCAATTGAAGAAGTATGATGTGCTTTATGGTAGATTTGCCATTCTTTAGTTTTATTTTCAAAAGTTTCGCTAGAAAATACTTCATGGACTAATATATCTAAATTTTTTCCGTATTTTTTCAAATTTTCACTAACAGCTGTATCTCCAGAAAATAGTATTTTCTTATCATTAGTTTCAAATAAATAACCAAAGGAATCTTCAAGATCACCATGAGAGTTCTTAAAAGCAATTACTTCAACGTTATCATCTTTATAAATAAGACCATCATCAAATATCTCACTAACATTTGTTAAATATCCCAGCTTATTTGCTGGTTGAGAACCATAAAGTCGATAGTTAATATCATCTTCATATGCTTCGGTAATTTTTTTTGCCATTTTTTTTAGACCTTGAGGTCCAAATAGTTTTAATGGCTCATCCCTTCCCATAACCCATGGAGTAAGAATTAAGTCAGCTAGTGCACCACTGTGGTCTGAATGAATATGAGTTAAAAAAGCAATATTAATATTTTCTAATTCCATTGCAGAAAACTTGCCGCCCCATGAAGGTGACATTGCTGAAATTCTTCTTACAATACCTGGACCAAAATCAACAATATATGCTTTTTCATTAACGATAATAGCATAACCAGAACCAAATCTATTAGGATCTGGATTTGGTGTTCCAGAACCAAGAATTACTAATTTAGTCTCTGAAAAAGTAATTGAAGAAAATATTATTAAAAATAATAAAACTAAATAAGGTTTAATTTTATATTGATTTAAGACGTTGTTCAGGAATGTTGTTTTTAACATTGGTTACATTATTATCTTTATCAAAATAAACTAAAGTTGGTTCATGTAATTCAGCTTCAGATTCATTGTATGATCCGTAAGTGCAGATTATTACAATATCATTGATTGAAACTTTATGAGCTGCAGCACCATTTACAGATAAAGTTTTAGACCCAGCCTCAGCTAAGATTAAATAGGTTGAAAATCTCTCTCCATTAGTTACATTGTATACATCAACTTTTTCATATTCTTGCATACCTGCTAGATCAAGAAATTCTTTATCTACTGCACAAGAACCTTCGTAATCAAGTTCTACTTGAGTAACTGAGATTCGATGTAACTTTGATTTAAGTAATGTTTTATTCATAAGTGCGCAAGTATAGTTAAATATAAGAAATTATTAAAGTTTTGTTAACTTTATATTATCAATTAATCTTACATTTCCAACATATGCTGCAATTGCAATTAACAAATCTTTTTCATTAATATTATACGACTCTTCAAATGACTCAGGATCGCAACATGATAAATAATCAACTTTTATGCCCAGATTTTCTAAATATTTTATTTTGGAATTTATAAAATTTAAACCAATAGTTTCTTTATTATCTTTTAAATCAATCAAAACTTTATTAATATTTTTTGCAATTAATTTTTCATTTCTTGTTAGAAGGTTGTTTCTCGATGATAAGGCTAAACCCGATTCCTCTCTGATAGTTTCAGCTCCTATAATTTTAATATTCAAGTTATTTTCTTTAATAAAATCTTTAACTAGAACAAATTGTTGATAATCTTTTTTACCAAAAATAGCAATTTCAGGTTCAATAATTTTGAACATTTTATTTAAAATAGTTAATACTCCATCAAAATGTCCTGGTCTATTTTTACCACATAACTTGTTAAACTTTGATGGCGCTTTCACTGAAATTATTTCATCTAAAATGGTGTCATCTGGAATAAGTAAATAATTACAGCCATGTCTTTCTAACAATTCAATATCATTATCAAGTGATTTTGGATAGCTAAGATAATCATTTTGATCATTGAATTGAAGCTTATTTACATAAATTGTACTAATGACATCATTTTTAAATTCTTTTCCAATATCAATTAGAGAGGCATGTCCTTTATGAAGATTGCCCATAGTTGGTATGAAAGTTAATTTACCTAATCCAGATTTAGATATAATAAATTCTTCTATTGATTTAAAAATTTTCAAACTTAATTAAATGTATGTTCTTTGGACGGATATTTATGATTTTTTACATCCATAACATATTTTTTTATGGCATCTTGAATCGATGAAGAATCTTTCATAAAGTTTTTTACAAATTTAGGTGGTTTTTTTAAGCATGATATTCCTAATAGATCATGTATTACCATAATCTGTCCATCAGTATGAACTCCAGCACCAATACCAATTACAGGTATGTTTAATTCTTTAGTAATGTGCTTTGCCAAATCTCCAGGCACACATTCCAATAACAACATTGAAGCACCTGCTTTCTCTAAAGCCAATGCTTCAGTGATAATTTTTTCTTTTTGAGATGGATCTCTTCCTTGGACATTGTGACCTCCTAATCTATTTATTGTTTGTGGAGTTAGTCCCATATGAGCACAAACTGGAATTCCTCTATCTGATAAAACTTGAGCCATTTTTGAGATCCACTCTCCACCTTCAATTTTTACTGAGTTTGCCCCAGCTTGCATAAGTTTTTTAGCATTCTCTAATCCTAAATCATCAGTTGCATAACTCATGAAAGGCATATCAGCCATTATGTGAGAACCTTCATTTCCATTTACAACGCATTCAAGATGGTATATCAACTGATCCATAGTAACAGGCAGAGTGCTATCATGACCTTGAATAACCATACCCAAACTATCTCCGACTAGAATAACATCAACTCCTGATTGACTTATTACAGAAGCCATTGTTGACTCATATGCAGTTAAACATGTAAATTTTTCAGAGCTTTCTTTAAATTTATTTAAAGTCGTGATGGTAACTGGTTTTTTGTGGGACATATTTAACAAAATTATTAATTAATATTTGAGGCAACTATCTTAAGTACTTCTCTTGCTATTCTAATCTTTTTATCCTTTTTAAGAAAAAATTTATTATTTTTTGTATAAACGTTTACCTCATTGTCATCGACGTCAAAACCAATAGATTTATCAGATACATCATTTGAAACAATCATATCTAAATTTTTTGCTTCAAGTTTCTTTTTTGCATTAGTATCTACATTATCAGTTTCAGCTGCAAAGCCAACTACATAAGCTGATATAAAATTTGATGCAACAAAACTTAATATATCTTTATTTTTTTTTAGACCAAGATCAATATTACTTATATCATCTTTTTTTATTTTTTTATCTGAATACTTAGAAGGCTTGAAATCAGATACAGCCGCACACCCAATAAATATATCCGAATCATCCATATATTTAATAACTTTTTTAAACATTTCACTAGCTGAGTTAACTTTTATTAAATTTACTGACGTATTTGGAATAATCGAAACAGGTCCACTTACTAAGTTAACAATAGCACCATATTCAACCGCTGCTTCTGCCATTGCATAACCCATTTTTCCTGAACTATTATTCGATATAAATCTTACAGGATCGATCTGTTCTCGTGTGGGGCCAGCGGTGATTGTAATTTTTTTACCAGATAAAGGTCCTTTTTTATGATCATTTTTTATAAACTCAACAATATCCTTTGGCTCTTCCATTCTACCTTTACCAACATCGCCACATGCTTGTTCACCATCAGCAGGACCAATAAAAGATATTTCTCTTTTGGATAAGGTTTTAAAATTTTCTTGAGTACTCTTATCAGACCACATATTCATATTCATTGCAGGTGCAATATATATGCTAGCTTTTGAGGCTAATATTATTGCTCCCATTAAATCCTCTGCTCTTCCGTGAGTTATTTTTGCCATCGTCTCAGCTGTGCAAGGCGCAATTAGAATTATGTCAGCCCATTTTGCTAATTCAATATGACTCATTGCTAATTCAGCATTTGCATTTAAAAGAGAATCATGAATCTCATTACCAGAAACAGTTTGCAAAGTAAGAGGAGTAATAAATTCTTTGGCAGATTCAGTCATTACTATCCTAACTTCTGCTCCTTCTTTTTTAAAAAGACGAATTATTTCAGCAGATTTGTAGGCGGCAATACCGCCGGTAACTCCAATAACTATATTTTTATTTTTGAAAAACATTATATTTAAAAATTTGTTATAGAATAATACCAATTACACGGTCTATAAACCAATAGAAGCCAACACCTCCAATTATCAAGCTAGCGCTGACTTTTACATATTCTGAGCTTCTTAACTTATCGGATAAATATAATAAAATTATTGGAATAGGTATTAATATAATTTGTGCTAATTCAATACCAATATTAAAAAAAAACAAAGATACAAGCATATTGTTATTTGCTATTCCAATATCCATTAAAGCTCCAGCAAATCCTAGACCATGCAGTAAACCAAATCCAAATGCCATTAGCCAAGGAGTTCTGATGGATGTTTTATATTTATTAATTTCTAAAGCTAAAAAAATGATTGTAAGCGCGATTAAGGCCTCAATTGTGCCTTGAGGCAAAGATATTAATTCAAAGACAGTAAGACCCAATGTAATACTGTGAGCTAACGTGAAAGCTGTTATGGTTTTAATGATATTCAAAATTCCAGAAATACAAAAAAGCAAACCTAATATAAATAGGATATGATCCCATCCATCAAACAAATGAGAAAAGCCTAATCTTAAATAAGTTGATGGTAAATAAATTATTTCTTCAGGAATTTTTAGAGAGTTGTTTTGAACATTTACTAGACCTTCAAATACTTCCTCAGAAAAATTTATTGTTATTAATGCATCAGTAAGAACACTTAGATCTTTAATTTCAATAGATAACCCTTTTAAAGAAGTTGAACAATCTATCTCTATTTTTTCATTTAAATACTTGCCCTGATAAAAAAGATCAATTGATTCAGTTTTACATTTATTAGGAAAAATAACTTCAGCTCTCTTGCCAATATTTTTAAAAGGATACATCCATGTAGCTTCATATGAATATTCGTTCTTATTTGATTGTTCTATAACAAGATGAGCTGGATTAAATTCATGAGAATTGGTATCAAATGTGCTTAATAGAAATAATGCCAAAAGAAAATTTTTCATTAAATCTTTAAATTTGGATTTATATAAACTTTATAATCAGATCTTATTTGATTAAGATATTCATCAACAGCTTTATCTCTTTTACTTTGCATATAATCAACTTCTACTTGTTTAAAGATACTATTAATATCAGGTAAATAACCTTGAATATAATTTTTTACAAGTACGATATGATGGCCGTAAGATGATTTAAATGGTCCTGTCCATTTATTCAATTCAATATCATTAAAATTTGCACTAAAGTCCTTGCCAAAATTACTTTCAATTTTTTTGATGCTAACATCTACAAAATTTTTTCCTAAAAAAAAGGGGTCAGCAACTATATTTTTACTATCAAGTATGTCAATTAAAGCTCTTGATGCTCTTAACTCAGAATTATCTTCAATCGAAAAAAAATAATGAGTAAAAGTATATGATGAATTAATAAAATATTTATCTTTATTATTTTCAAAATAATTTAAAAGATCATCTTTGGTTGGAGAATCAAGAATTGATTCTTCTTTCAAAAAAGATATTTTTTGGGCAAGTCTCCTTTTGATTATTCTATCGTTCTTTTCTAAACCAAGGGCTAATGCTTCTCTGTATAATATCTCTTCATCAACAAGATTATTTATAATACGGGTTATTTCATCATCATTTGGATTTCTGCCAACTTGTGACTTCCAAGCATTCACTAAACTAAGAATCTCTTGATCACTTATGAATATTTCTTTGTCGTCATAAGAATTTAAACTGACATCTATAAAATACAGCACTATTCCGATTAGTAAAAAAAGACTTATTTTATATTTCAATTTGATTTAATTTATTATTACTAATCAATGTTTCTTAGTTGAATTGTTCCACCAAGAGGAATAACCTCAACATTTGATTCCTCTGGGATGTACCAAATTGGAGATGTCCATGCTCGTTCTTGAATTGTTTCATGAAGGTCCTCACGAGGTTTATAACCAGACTTAATTGCGTCCCAAGTGCTCCATCGACAAGTAGGATTTTCAAGAACACGAACATAATAAAAAGATTTATTCTCTGTTACAAATTCAGGATCTTTCCAGATAGTTTTAAGCTCAGATGAGCCTACATTTGATGAAATAGAACAATCATTAATATTAACCTTAGCTCCGTTATCAGGACATATATGTGTAATGGGATCTGGTTGAAGACCATCAGAACATGCTACGTCAAAAATTTTTTCCTTGGGTCTTCCACTCGCTACATCTACCCATCCCTTAATAATTTGTACTCTTTGTAAAGGAGCTCCATTTTTATCTTTTTGTGCCCAAACAATAAATTCAGGAGTTTGCCCCTCAAAACTCAAAAGATCAGATCCCATTGTTACACCTATTGAATAAGCATCACTTACTAATGATTCTGAGTCCAGATCTATTGAAGAAAGATTAAAACCTCCAAAAAATCTAACTGCAATTCTTGTTCCAGTGGTTGCAAAGGTTTCTTTTCTTCTAAATGCATTAAATATTGATTCTCTTGTATTCTCCTCAGCCCATGCTACTGCAAGACCTGATGCTCCCCATTGAGTAAAACCAGTATTTGCATATTCTCCCTGATTAAAATTAACTGTACTTAAAGGTTGACTGAATGCTCTAGTATATTCTTCTAAAATTTCAACATTTTCATCTTCGAGAGGAACAGAACCCCTATTTTGAGAGTCACCATCAAGGAGACCAACTTTTGACCAATAATTAGATTCGTCAAGGGATGAAGCAGCAACATGAGTATCGGTTGATCCTATCAAACCAAACTTATATGGATTACCTTGTTTGGTAAAGTCTAAAGTTAGTCCATTTAAATAAGCTTCTCTTACATAGGAACCAGATGGCTTGCTATAGGTTGGTGGTATGCTACCAACTCTTGTGTCCATAATTTCAAAATCTGCCCAATCATCATCAGGAGATAACAAAGGATGAGTCTCGCTGGTTCCTTTTACTTGAGTTATCTCAACAATTGGCTCGTTTCTCATTCTTTTTTTAGCATATTCTATGTCAATTGCATTACCTTTAAATGTTTCCATCTCAAACATTTGTCCATTTGATCCGTTAGAGTTATGTGGCATTGCAATGGTATCTACCCCTTTCTCTCTCAATCTATCTTGCCAGGTCCATAAATCCTCTGGATTAATCGAATCAATTCTTGTCCAAGGTCTAATAGAAGCCTTTGAAGAATTAAAAATTACATTTCTATGAAGATTTCCGCCTTCAATATCTGTAGATGTTGTAAATTCATAGCCTATAAATGTTGTAAAGTGTCCTGGATCATTGTGTTCGTTGGCTGATCTTGCTACATCAGCCCAAGCTGATTTATGAATATCATAGTCAAAAGATCTCAATGCAGTTTGAGTATTACGTGTAAAATATGCTCTTAAGAGCTGTGGATGCCAATCGGGATAAGGCTGAATAATTGTTGCTCCTAAAACAGAACTAAATATATTTGTTCGCACAGCAGCTGATTCAACTGTTAGATTATCTAAATCATTTAAATTATGAAAAGGTTTGGCGAAGTCATTTTGCGAGATATCTGTGGATGTATCTGCGTAGGCTTGAATCATTCCCATATAAAAACCATGATCTGTGACTGCATAAAAGTCTAATGGCTCTCTTAACTTCATTTCATACCCCAAAGGATGTTTAATACTTTCGCCTTTAGCATATCTGTAGGCATCATCTGGAGATGCTGTAACTCCGAATACATAAGCATCAAATGAATACTTTGTATGAACATGAAGGTCACCATAATATGGATTCCTATCTTTATTTGCTTTTGGTTTGGGTTTTATGATTTCATTTTTTTTAACTGAAAAATCTATGACTTCAAGTGCTGAATTAGATTGAATTTTTTTAAATAAACTAATTAGTGGTCTGCTGTCATAAACATCTACATATATAAACATTAAAGTTAATATATATAGACCTACAAATACTAAAATTAATCTAGATTACTCTTTAGCGCCTGTAGCTCAGTTGGACAGAGTACTTGGCTTCGAACCAAGGGGTCGGGAGTTCGAATCTTCCCGGGCGCGCCAATAAAAAAGGGCTCAAATGAACCCTTTTTTAAAAATATTTTAAATATTAGAAAGAATAATTTAAAGTCAAACCATAACTCTTAAAACTATTTGGGTATCCAAAAAATGTTGTTTCAGATAAATCAGCAACACCAATAAATGCAGATGTTAAAAATTCATCATCATTTATATTTTTACCCCACAAAGTTATTGATAAATTGTCCTTCTCAAAACCAGCAGTCAGATTAAGAGTATCTTGCTCTCTGTAACCATTACCTTGAGCTTCAATTAATGCCTGATGAACAGGATTTTCAAGTAACTGTGCTTTACTGGAATAAAGATGCGAAATTCTTAAGAATGAGTCCCAACCACTTATATTGTAGTTCCAAGTAATTGTAGATGAGATTGTATCCTCTGGAGTGTTAGATGGAACAGTTCCAGATAGGTCACCAGGTGCTGCACCAACATATGAGTCATATATTGGATCAATAAATAGCCCACTAACAGCAAGATCGATATTTTCGGTAGGAGAGATAACTAAATCGAATTCATATCCATCAGCAGATTGAGATCCTGCATTAGCAAGAACAAAACCAGTTCCAACAAATGTATTAGTTTGAAAATCTTCGATTTCTTGATCAAAAACTGCAATATTTAGATATCCTGAAGGTAAGGCAATTTTGGCACCAAGTTCTAATACTTCAGCTTTCTCAGGATTGGCATACCTAGTCCCAACGGTTGTATTTGGACCAACAGGTGTTCCAGCTGCTGCTAGACCTGCAATTTCACTTGCAGTTGGTCTTGAATCTCTAGAAATATTCCAAGCTGAAGCTTTAAATCCCGTTGAAACACCTCCATATATAGAAGTAAAATCATTTAAAGCGTAACTGAATTTTAAATTGTAATCTGTATTATTATCCTTACTTTTTCCATCATTTACTGCATTAGGAAAATTCACAAATTGAGGTAATAATTGAAGAGCTTGAAAAGCCAATAATGGATTTTGAACTGGATCTGATGCTAAAAGAAAAGCTTGAGATGCTGGAATTCCTAATTGCATTAGTCCAGCAGCTGTTATAGCAACAAAATCTAATTGAGAGAAGAAATCGGTATTTATTTGATTATATGATACTGTTTTTTCATCTTCCATATAACTTACGCCAACAAGAACATTTAGCTTGTCAGATAAATCTAAGTCAGCTTGCATAAATACAGAAGTACTTGAGTTATCCTGAGTTGCGGTTTCAGTGTTCCCAACTCCAGCTGGGAAAACAGTCCCTATTGGAAGACCAAATCCCGCCTCTAAACTTTCAAAAGAACCGGGAGGTAAAAAGGCCGCCATATACGGTCTAAATGCAGGACCATAATATATAGATTCTTCATAGTCCATGTCTTCTTGAAAATAATATGCTCCAATTAACCAATTAAAATTTGAATCATTGTTACTATAAAGTCTAAATTCTTGAGTAACTTGATCGAGATCTTGTTTAATTGGACTAGGATTAACAATTGGCGCCCCATCAAAATCAACATCTTGAACATTTTCCATATATGAACTTCTTACAGATGAAATACTTTCAAATACTTTATCGTCTAAATCATATTTTACATGTGCTGAAAGTCCTGAGTTATCACCAGATGTATCAGGATCAAAATCAAAAAAGACTTTCTGAGTATATGGATCATTTGGAATTACTTGTCCACCAAGAGCTGCTGCAATCTGATTTGCAACGCCATAACTTGTACTCCCAACTGTACAGCATGTTTCATCATACTCATCATAGTCTGCAGTCAGCCTGATTGACAACTCACTACTAGGCTCAATTAAAAGCTCAGCTCTAATATTAAATCTATCTCTATTATTAACATCATTTCCTGTAGTAATATTATCTGCATAACCATCAGATTGATTTAAACCAGCTGAAAAGCTATATGCTGTTGTATCACTTAAAGGACCAGTTGAGTATAGTTTTACCCTTTTTGAATTATAGTTTCCAAAAGTTGTTGAGATAAATCCTGATTTTTCAAAAGATGGTTTCTTTGTTACAACATTAATGACACCTGCCGTAGCATTCTTACCAAACAGTGTACTTTGCGGACCTCTTAATACTTCTATTCGTTCAACTACTGGTAAGTCTGAAATCTGAGACTGCATTTTAGATCTATAAATCCCATCGATAAAAACTGCTACAGAGGGTTCAATACCCTGATTGTAATCACCATTTCCAAAACCCCTAATAAAAAACGTAGATTGTGTAGATGTTGTTCTTTGTCTTGTATCAAGTGAAGGAACAACTGCTTTTAAGTCAAGAATATCAATAATGTTAGCTTTTTCAATTGTATCAGCAGAAACTACAGACACAGCAACAGGAACTTCTTGTAGAGTCTTTTCTGTTTTAGTTGCTGTAACAATTATCTCTTCAACATCAATAGAATCTTGAGTGATACTATAATTAGAGAAAATGAATAAACTTAATGTAAATGCGTATGTAAAAAATCTCATTACTTGCCCCCCAAGTGTTTTTTTTCGTAATTATACAGTAATTATTTAGATATTTGCCTGAATTTCCCCACCTGATTCAACCCATTCTTGAAATCCTCCTAAATTATAAACATTCTTAAATCCAAGATCTATTAATGATTTAGCTGCCAAAGCTGATCTATAACCACCAGCACAATAAACAAGAATATTGGTTTCACTATCTATAGATACAGGATTTTTATCTGAATCTGGTTTAAGCTGAAACTCTATGAGACCTCTGGGTATATGAATAGCATTTTTAATAATGCCTTGACTATAAACTTCGGACTCTTCCCTGACATCAATTATGACTGTCTTATGATTTTCTATTAAAAGATTTGATTCTTCATATGAAAGTCTTTTAACAATATCATTTGCTTCTTTTAACAGTGTATTGAGGTCTTTAGTTAGCATGCATTTCACCCTTTATGTCATTCTTTTTATTAGATGTCGCAAAAAATACTCCAATAAGAATTGTAATACATCCTGAAATAATACCTAAAGTAATAATTTCATTTAAAAAGACTGCACCCCATATGATCCCAAATATTGGAAGAAAATAAGCAACAGTTGAAGTTTTAACAGCTCCAATCTGTTCAATTAGATAAACATAGCCAAAAAAAGCTAATCCTGTAGAGATTGAACCAAGCCATATAGCTGACAAAATTGCTCTTGATGATGGTATTTCTGATGGTAAATTTAAAAGAGTGATTGGAATCATGATGATACAGCTAAATACAATTGACCAACCAATTAAAACAAACTTGTCTGTATTATTTGAATATTTTTGTATGAACACAGTTGAAAAAGAATAGCAGGCAGCTCCAATTAAGCAAAGTATTGCAGAAAAAATTGAAGTTGAAGATGACTCAGGATTCACTAATATTATTACTCCAATAAATCCTAATATAAGACCAAATATTTGTTTAGTTGTGACTTTTTCACCCAACCACAAAAAAGCAATTATCATAGTATTAAATGCAGTTGTTGCATTTAAAATTGCTAGAATATTTGAGTCTGCACCAAAACTTCCAAATGAAAAAAGAGTGAATGGGATAGCATTGTTAGTTACAGCTAAAACTAGAGAATGTTTCCATGCTGGCTTTAATAGATTGAAATATTTTTTTGTAAAAAGGACTGGTAAAAATACTAATGATGCGATTAATAACCTTGTCTGTACTAGTCCAACTGCACCAAACTCAGGTGCAGCAATTTTAATAAATATAAAGGCACTACCCCAGACAGCTCCAAGTATAGATAGAATTAACCAATATTTAAATTCCATAATAAAATAAAAACCCCCAAATAAATGGGGGTTATAAACTAACGCTTGTTAGCAACAATTGTTAGCCAGAAACTAAAAACTTACCTCTGTCAAAAGGCAAATCCTCCGTTTCCTGATATTAAATAAATACTAATAGGACCACCTCCATGTTCAGGGTAGTAATAAACATATCTAGTAATCCCCTTAAAAAATTACTAAATAAGACTCCTTCATAAATTATATACTCATTAATAAGTAAATAAAGTTTTATTTATTACTAAAAAGAAAACTCAAGTTGTGATTTTGGTTCAATAAGATCTTTACTGTATGTGTTATTAACTGGTTCATGAGTATTTTCTTTAAGATAGTTATCTAATAGTCTTTCATCACCATTAAAAAATTTAAAAGCCAACATTTTCTTAGTGGAATCTTTGTCAACAGATGAGTCTAATTCCATTAATATTGGATCTTTTTTTAGATAAATTAAATTGCTCATAATTACGAATTATACTGTATATTTATACAGTATACAAGATTATTTGTCTTCTATATTTGGTTCTATGATTAAACGTGTGTCTTTAAGGGTTCTGAAGATTACCCACAATACTGCTATAACTGCTGATGCGCCTAAGAAATCGCCAACAGCAAATCTAAATACAGTAATAACACTTATAGAATCTATTGAATTAATGATTGATAAAATGAGATTTACAAACAATCCATTCATCAAAGATGAAACAATGATCACCAAATACAAAAACTTATAGTTTTCAAAGTTTACCTGTTTAAAGAATGAAAAAAATCCAGGAGTTGCTCTTGTCCATTTCACTAATTCAACTGCTGCAACAACTGAAAATAATGATGCTATTGCTGCAATAGACCAACCAGTCATGTAATCTTGATGATTAATTAATGAGGGACCTGTGATTTCTGCTAAATATAATGCTGGTAAAGAGTAATATCTAAAAAAACAAAACATTAATACTCTTGAACCATGAGGGAGATAACATAAGCTTCCTAGCCACTCACCATTTGGGTTTAAGTTAGCAATATCAAGCACTTGAAGAAAATACCAAACTGAATAGCAAAACATAGAAAATACATATACTGTTATAGAGACTTTAATAAAATGAGCCATTACTAATATAAGAATTTAATTTGCTAGTATTAAATTAAACTCTCTTTTATCTCCCTGTGATTGCTTAATTAAGACAAGATCATCAGATTCAAACTTTTTAATAGTTTTATAAATTGTAGACCTTGAAAATCCAGATAAATTTATAACATCTGTCATATTGCATGTGCCACAGTTAGAAATTTTCCACGCAATCATATAATAGATTTTTTTTTCTGTTTCATTGTAAGAAACTAAATTTAAATCTTTCTCAATGTTCCACAACATTTCTAAGATACTAATGAGGTTTTTGGAGTACTTACTCGACATCAGGAAATGATACATTTAAAGATATAGCGAAACAAGTATAATAATTTTAAAATTTGGAAGGTTGGCAGAGCGGTAATGCAGCACCTTGGAAAGGTGTCGTCGGTAACGGCGCGGGGGTTCGAGTCCCTCACCTTCCGCCAAAGTTAGCCCCCTCATTTTACAAAGGGGGCACTTAATTACATTTTAAAATTTACCTGATTAATTCTCTGGTTATCTACCATTCTTCTAATTTCTTCATATCCTTTTGCAATCATATCAAGCTCCTCATCGTCATCGCCATATCTTTCAGCAAGCACAGCATTAACTGCATCATATTTTTCTTTGGTTTGTTCCATTGCAGCCATATTTTCATATTCAATGGTTAACCAAACATTTGGACTATTTGCTCCGTCAGAGACATAAACACCGTAATCAACTATATGTCCAAGTTCTTTTTGAACTTCAACAGATCTTACCCATGTTCTCTTTAAATTGACTAAATAATTGTCAAGATAGTTTGCTTGAACATCAATAACAGTTAATTGAATTTGTCTTTCAGATGGCTCATAGTCCTTCCAAATTTCTGCAAATACATTTGATATTGAAAACGTAATAACAAGTAACAATATTTTTTTCATAATTTCTCCTTATGTAATAAGTTATTATTGATTAAATTCTCTAAAATTTACAAATAATTTTTTATTATGTGTTCCTCTTATTGGATTTATGTCAATACCTCCCCTTCTTTGAAAACGACCACAAACTTCTAAATGGTTAATTGAGAAATCATTTTTTAAAGTTTTAAAAATAAGTTCAATGCATTGCTCGTGGAATCCACCATGATTTGCAAAAGATATTAGATACTTTTTTAACCATGAGGTATCAATAGATTTATCAGAATAAATATAAATATTTGCAAAGTCTGGCTGTGAAGTTACAGGACATATAGATCTAAATCCATTGAATTTAATAATTTTTTTTGCCGGTGTCTTCTTAAGCTTAAGATTATTTAAATCAATACATTTTGGTTCTTTATCAAAAGAGTTAATAAATTTTATTCTTATCTTTATTTTAAGTTTTGTTTCAAGATCTTTTTTAATTTTATTAATTATTTCAGTCTTAGATTTGAAAGATTTGTTATAAAAACTATTTAAATACAACTTCATAGATTTTGACTCAATTATTAAACCAGATTTTGATGGTATGGATATTTCTAATACATTTAGAGCAGGAATTTTATTTTTATCTAAATACATAAAATCATAAACATTCCATATGTCTGATCCATAATTTATGTCTTCTTTTATTCTACTAATGCTATCAAGAAGATTCCTGCCACTTTTTTTAATCCTTTTTGAACTCTTTCCAAGAAATGAAGTCTTCATTCTCGAATTCCAATGCCTTTATGCAATAAATATAAAGATAGAGATGTAAATATAAATATAAATATAGAAATCATTGTTAATGAGAATGAAATTGAAACATCGCTTATTCCTAACATTCCTTCTCTAAAAGTATTTACTACATATAACATTGGATTTGCCATTGATACTTGTCTCCATAATTCGGGCAATATATTAATTGAATAAAAAACACCTCCCAGATAGATCAAAGGTGTTAAAACAAAAGTTGGAATTACAGATATATCATCAAAACTGTCTGCAAATACTGCATTTATAAAACCCATCAATGAAAACAAAATAGCTGTTAATACCAGCACTAATAAGGTTAAGCCCAAGTTTGCAATTTCAAATTCTGGATAAAATATCAAACTTACACAAAAAACAATTATTCCTACAAGGACTCCTCTAGACACTCCCCCTAAAATGAATCCAAGCAATATAACCCAATGAGGCATAGGTGATATCAATAATTCTTCAATGGATTTTTGGAACTTAACTCCGTAAAAAGAAGATACAACATTTGCATATGAATTTGTAATAACTGACATCATAATTAAACCGGGTATCATAAATTGGACATAATCAAAACCATCCATTTCACCAATACGAGGACCAATCAAGGAGCCAAAAATCACAAAATATAATGACATTGTTACAGCAGGTGGTACTAGTGTTTGAATCCATATTCTCAAAAATCTTCTTATTTCCTTTGATGTCAAAGTCCATAATGTAATTAAAATTGTTTTATTGCTTATACCTTTCATTTTATTTTTTAATCATTTCAATAAATAATTCTTCAAGCCTATTTGATTCGTTACGCATAGATTTTACATTTATACCAATGTTATTAAGTTCACTAAATAAGTTATTTATAGAACTTTTTTTGCTTACAGCAGTAATTAGAGTAAGTGGGTCTTCTAATCTTATCTCGAATCCATCAATATTTGGTGCTGCTTTAAGTGGCTCCTCAAGATCAAGAACAAACCCTTGAACATCTAATTTTCTTAATAAATCTTTCATTGAGGTATCAACAACTATTTCCCCATAATCAATAATTCCAATATTTCTGCATAATTGTTCAGCCTCTTCAAGATAGTGAGTTGTTAAAATTATTGTTGTTCCATTATTATTAATTTCTTTTAAGAAATCCCACATCTCCCTTCTTAATTCAATATCAACTCCGGCTGTTGGCTCATCAAGAATTAATAATTTAGGTTCATGAATAAGTGCTTTTGCAATCATTAACCTCCTCTTATAGCCTCCCGATAGAGTTCTTGCTTGATCATCTCTCTTGTCCCAAAGACCTAATCTTTTTAACATAATTTCTACTTTTGATTTTGCTACAGATTTTGGTATTCCATAAAATCCAGCTTGTGTGGTGACAATATCAATTACTTTTTCAAATTGAGAAAAATTTAATTCTTGAGATACAACTCCCAAGATTGACTTTGCAATAGAAACATTTTGATCAATATCATTATTAAATATTTTTACAGTTCCGCTCGTTTTTGTAACTAAAGTTCCAATAATGCCTATGGTTGTAGACTTTCCTGCACCATTAGGCCCAAGTAATGCATAAAAATCTCCCTCTTTTACTTTTAGAGAAATGCCTTTTAGCGCCTCTGTACCTCCAGAATATACTTTTCTTAAATCTGATATTTCTAAAGCAAAATTATCCAATCTAGTTCCCTTTTATCGAATTATCTACAAGTACTAAACTTAGAAAGAGTCCAATTAATAAGCCGATCCATGGAGCTGCAACACCATTAAATTCTCCGAATGCAACAAAAAGAGCAGTTATTATAGATATTGCAATTTCACTATTTTTTTTAACCAGTGAAATAGCGACATAAGAACACGCAAGTCCAGTTAGAACCAATGTTACGCCAAGAGCCAATATCATTAATGGTTTCATTAATGTGATAAAGGGAAGCACAAAAAATAATAATGGTATTCCCATTAAATAATATGAACCAATTCCATCAAAGAGAGACCTCATAACACTACTGCCTTGTTTCCATCTTTCGACAATGATTACATGAATTCCTGTCCACAAAGTTCCTTGAGTTGGAAAAAAAGGATTTACACATGCGCCAATAAAGTTTCTAATTCCCACACTGTTATGAGCCCTATTAATATCTATGTTGATTTGCTCATCAGGTCTATTTTTTTGAGCATCATGAATAATTTCAATACCTGTAACAAAATCTCCAAATAATAATAAATATCCAATTATCACGAGAGGAAAAACTTCAAGATAATAATCAACTGGTGGCATTCCAATTGATAATGGTGAAGTTAACTCAAAAACCTCACTCATAGGTGGCAATAAAAATCCTGACTGAATATCAAAATTTATTTCTCCAACAAGATATCCAACAAAGGCTGCTATTAAAAATCCTGGTAGTAATCCTAAAGACCCAATTATTTTTAATATCTTGTTATGCTCAGCAATTCTTTTGTATGGTTCTGAAAAAGTAGTAATAGTACAAATTATCAATATTGTTAACATAGCTACTGGAGTTTCTCCAATATACCTTTCAAAATCACTAAAAAAGATTTGATAGAAGGCGGCAAGAGCAGCTCCTAAAATGATTCCTGATTTCAAAGCATTAGGAATTTTTTCAACAATTACTCTACCTAATCCAGTTAAACCTAAAAATAAAATTATGATTGTAAACTCGATACACATTGCAGCCATATAATGAAAAGCTTCCTCCCTATATACTCCATCGAAATATCCTTTTGAAATGAAGAAAGCAATTACAAGCGGTAATGCTGGAGTAACCCAACCTGGAGCTAGTGGTTCACCAAATATAATTGGGCCAGATGTAATCAAAATACTTGCTATAAAACAGCATGCAACAGCCTGTTCAAAACTTAATCCAAGCGCCATTACTACTGGTGCTCCAGCTAATGCAGTTGCTCCAGCGATTATGAGACCCTGTAGAAATTCTCCTGTAAGAAACTTCATGTGTATAAAAGGAATTCTTAGTGTAAATGGGCCCCATTTAATTCCACTTTGTTTTGATAACTCATTATTCACTTTGATAGCTCCGCCATTCCTTCTTCTAAACCTTTTAAGGTTAAAGGATACATTCTATTTTCAAACAAATCTCTGAGAATACATATAGATGATGTGTAATCCCAGTGATCATCGGGAACAGGATTTAACCAAGCCATATTTTCAAAATGATCAGATAACCTTTTTATCCAAACATGACTGGGCTCTTCATTCCAATGTTCAATACTTCCACCTGCGTTCGTTATTTCATATGGAGCCATTGTTGCATCTCCAACAACAATGACTTTATAGTCTGAAGAGAATTTATTGATAATATCTTGCACCATAAATCGCTCTTGTGATCTTCTTCTATTATCTTTCCAAACAGATTCATATATAGAATTATGAAAATAAAAATATTCTAAGTTTTTAAATTCAGTTTTAATGGCAGAAAATAATTCCTCACATAGCTTTACATAAGGATCCATCGAACCACCAACATCAAACATAACTATAACCTTGACTGAATTGAGTCTCTCAGGGACCATTTTAATGTCTAAATAACCAGCATTTTTTGCTGTTGATTTAATAGTATCATCCATATCAAGTTCAAGGTCATTTCCTTGTCTAGCAAATTTTCTTAATCGTCTTAATGCCATTTTGATATCTCTAGTACCTATAATTACTGAATCATCAAGATTTGAATATTGTCGTTGTTCCCAAATTTTTACAGCTTTTTTTTGTCCTCCAGGACCACCAATTCTTATACCTTCTGGATTTTGACCCCCATGACCATACGGGGATGTGCCATTGGTTCCAACCCACTTATTGCCACCCTCATGTCGCTCCTTTTGCTCCTCAAGGCGTTTTTTAAATTCCTCTAATAGCTTTTCTAAACCGCCAAGAGATTTAATCTTTTTTAATTCTTCTGGATCAAGTTCTTTTTCAAATGCTTTTCTTAACCAGTCTTCTGGTATAAGTGCTTGAAAAACGTCTTCCATTCGTTCGATACCTTTAAAATATATTTCAAAAGCTTTATCAAATTTATCGTAATATTTTTCATCTTTGACTAAAGTTGCTCTTGAAAGATAGTAAAAGTCATCAATATTTGCATAAACTAATTGGTTTTCAAGGGCTCCTAATAAATCTAAAAGCTCTCTTACGGTACAAGGTACGCCAGAAGATCTAATAGTTTGAAATAAGTTAATTAACATCTATTTTGAGTTTGATTCTCTTCTTGACATAAATGCAAGTCTTTCAAGAAGTTGGACATCTTGTTCATTCTTTAAAAGTGCGCCATACAGAGGTGGAATTGCTTTTGAGGAATCAGCATTTTTTAATATTTCATCTGGCATATCATCTGAAAGTAATAATTTAAGCCAATCTATTAATTCAGAGGTTGATGGTTTCTTCTTAAGCCCAGGAATTTTGCGTAAATCAAAAAATATTTCAAGCGCTTCACTCACTAATTTTTTCTTTATTTTAGGATAGTGAACAGAAACAATTTTGTTCATGGTTTCTCTATCAGGAAATTGAATATAGTGAAAAAAGCATCTTCTTAAAAATGCATCTGGTAATTCTTTTTCGTTATTTGAAGTCATGATTATTAATGGACGATGTTTTGCTTTAATTGTTTCACCAGTTTCATAGCAAAAAAATTCCATCCTATCTAATTCTTGAAGTAAATCGTTCGGAAATTCTATGTCTGCTTTGTCTATTTCATCTATTAATAGAACCACTTGTTTATCAGATGTAAATGCATCCCATAACTTACCTTTTTTGATATAGTTTGCTATATCTTTTACTCTTTCGTCACCTAACTGTGAATCTCTAAGTCTTGTAACTGCATCATATTCGTACAAACCTTGAGAAGCTTTTGTAGTTGATTTTATATGCCACTCTATTAAATCCATACCAAGCGCATTAGCAACCTCAATTGCGAGTAGTGTTTTGCCTGTTCCAGGTTCACCTTTAACTAACAGAGGTCTCTCAAGAGCTTTAGCAGCGTTTACAGCCATGCTCAAGTCTTCCGTAGATATATAGTTCTTTGTACCTTTAAATTGCATTAGATATCCTTTTGATTAATATTTTATGATAATTTTTCTTCTGATTTTAGTATTCTAGTGAGTTGTCGGCTCGAAGCAACTAAATTTCCATCTAAATCCCATATATTACAATCTTGTTCAAAATATCCTTTATTAATATCAGTAGCTCTAAAGTCAGCATAAACCACTGGCGTTAAAGGTAATTGTCTTATATGGGTTGTTAATGTAATAGTTGGAATCCATCCCAGAGGTCCATATTTGTTTGACACCACGGGTGGAAGAATATCTGAATAAAAAGATAAGCAGAATTGATCAGGTATTCCACCTTCCATTTCAAGGAAAGCGGAGCATCTTGCTTCATTGTCTTTATTGTTATCTGACTCTCTATTCCACCAAGCATGATCTGGATGGACTAAACATTGCAATTGTTGGATAAATGCGGGTGTAAAACCTTTTGAAATTTTATCGTAATTCATTTTTACATAATCTTTCTTATCTTTGTCTTTAAATATTTCAGGTAAAGGCTTCGACAAACCATCATATCCCTTCATAAATTCAAAATCAGAACAAGTTCCAGTAAAAGTAGTACAAGTTTTACTATTTTGCTTCAACTTAACAATTCCTGATGAACTACCTCTGCTAATTTTAAAAGTTTCCACTTCTAGCTCAAAAGGAGCTGCATCAATTCTATCTAAATACTGAACTGATGAGCTTATTGCTGTTGAATGTGGCAATATACTTGTTAATGCTTTGTGCATCACTGCCATTAAATATCCTCCATGAGGTGTATTACCAACAAAATAATTAGTATTTGGATTTACTAAAAACTTATTATCTTCAATTTTAGTTCATAATTTATATTATTAGAAATTAATATAGACCGATATGCATGAAATTGCCGACATAGCTTGTAATTTTACAAGTGATAGATTTGATAACGATCTAGATGAAGTTATTAATCAAGCTATTGTTAATAATATTACTAAATTTGGACTTATCTGCAGTAGATTAAGTGACATAGATAAATTACTAGAGATATATAATCGATATTCTAAAGACATGTTCTTTACTATTGGAGTACACCCCCATCACGCAAACGAAATCAATGAAGAGTATTTAAAAAAGCTAAAAGAAGTAATAAATAACAATAACCCTCATGCTATTGGTGAAACTGGTTTGGATTTCTTTAGAAACCTATCTACCTATGAAGAACAAATATTTGCATTTGAAGAACAGATCAAGATAGCAATTGATACAAATAAACCTCTTTTTCTTCATCAAAGAGATTCGCATGATGATTTTATTAAGATTTTAAGAAAATATTCATCTGATATTAATAAGTCAGTTGTTCATTGTTTTACAGGTACTAAAGAACAATTAAATGATTATTTAGAACTAGATTGTTATATTGGAGTTACTGGGTGGATATGCGATGCAAAAAGAAATGTTGAACTTCGCAAAACCATTAAAAATATTCCTTTAGAAAGATTAATGATTGAAACTGACTGTCCCTATCTGATTCCAAAAAATCTTGAAGAAAAGCCTAAAAACAATAGGAATGAACCTACTTACTTAAATCATATTGCTAATGAAGTTGCTGCACTAATGAAAGAAGATATAAATGATATTAGAGAGAAAACTTATAAAACTAGTCTTTCATTTTTTCAGAAATAAAAAGTTTTAAAATACATCTTTTGATAGGTTAAATTCTTTACAAACATCATCAAGATCAGCTCCTACCTCCTTGGCATTGTGTTTAATTTCCGGTGTAGTTTTAGAATATCTTGGAGATGCATTTGGTTGATTAAACCCATCAATATTGATGAAGGCTTCTCTTTCTAGGTTATGTGGATGCTGTTGAGCCTCATCCATACTTAGAACTGGTGAAACACAAGCATCACTATCAGAAAATATATCAACCCATTCAGACCTAGATTTGGATTTAATTTTTAACGTCATGATTTCTTTTAGTTCAGGCCATAAGTTTTTATTATGTTGGTCTTGAAATCTTTTATCATCTATTTCAAGTTTGTCTAAAAGTTCAGAATAAAATTGAGGTTCTATGGAACCTACTGCTATGAATTTGTTATCTGAGCATTCATAAGTATCATAAAAATGTGCAAAACCATCTAAAAGATTTGATTCTCTTTTGTCTTCCCAGTGACCCATTTCTTTAAGTGAATAAAAGAATGACATTAATGAAAGTGATCCGTCTACCATTGCAGAGTCAACTACTTGTCCTTCCCCAGTTTTTAAAGCATGTATCAATCCAGAAACAATTCCAAAAGCTAAATGCATTCCACCACCCCCATAATCACCAATTAAATTTAGTGGCGGAGTTGGATTACAATCCTTTCTCCCAATAGAATTAAGAGCACCAGAGAGGCTAATATAATTAATATCATGACCTGCCAATTTTGACATTGGTCCCTCTTGACCCCAACCTGTCATGCGGCCATATACTAGTTTAGGATTTACCTTTAAACAATCATCAGGCCCAATACCTAATTTTTCCATAACACCAGGTCTAAATCCCTCAAAGACTACATCAACTTGAGCGACAAGTTTGAGCAATTCAGCAACTGATTCTTTATTTTTTAAATCTGCTGTTATGCTTCGCTTGGATCGATTGTGAATATCGTACTTATTTTCTAATCCCTCAGTATCCTTTCTACAAACCCTTATTACATCAGCTCCTAAATCCGCCAATAACATTCCACAATACGGACCTGGGCCAATACCTGAAAACTCTATAACTGAAATATCTTTTAAAGGTCCCATAAGTTAATACTATTGAAAAACTCTGTATTTTACTAATAGATTTGGTAATAAAGTTAACGAACTTATAAAAGCTAAAATCATAGCTATAGATGTGAAAAGTCCAAATAAAATTGTTGGAAAAAAGTTGGAAAGTATGAGAATGCAAAAACCAGCTGAAATTGTTGTAGCAGTATAAAATATTGCCCTTCCTGTTGTGCCATGTGCATTTTTTAAAGCTTGGTCAGAATTATTTTTTTTAAGTTCTTTTTTATATCTATAAATATAGTGAATAGTGTTATCAACCGCCATACCCACACTTATTGCTGCAACAGTAATTGTCATTATATCCAAAGGAATATTAAATAATCCTAATAAACCCATTACCGAAGATGCAACGAAGATGTTTGGTATTAGCCCTATTAACACTACTTTTATAGATCTAAAAATTAAAAATAGCATTAAAGAAATGACAGCAAAGACAATAATCAGTGAACCTATTTGAGATTGAAATAATGACTGAAGCATATTGTTATATAAGACCGCTAAGCCAGTAATTTCATATTGAGTTCTAAATTAAATTTATTTTGAAGATCATTATTTATTTTTTTAAGCAAAGCATCTCTATTTAAACTTGATGCAGATTCATTTACTCTTGTAGATATTCTTACTACTGAGTCATCTTTATTAATATAAGAATATAATAGAGTTTCTCTGATATCCTCTGGTAAAACAGATCTGAGCAAAGCCAATTCAAGATCATTTAAATCCTCACCATCATTAATCTGTCTTGCTAGCTTTACTCCACTTGCAACACTTAATACTTTACCAATTTCAGGAATTGCATCTAGATAATCATGAATTTTTTCAAGTTCATTTAAAGAATATATATTCCACCAATAACCGGCTGCTGAGCTTGATTCATCCTCAAATAAATCATCATCAAAGAATTCATCCTCAATCTCAATAGATTCAAATGAATCTTCTGGTTGAGTAATAATAATATCAAGAGTTGCAGTGCCACCTAGCTTAGAATCAATTTCATACATTCCCTTATATATTTCTGTATCGGGATCAAAGTAATCAATAAATCTGTTTTCTACTTCTAGCTTTGAAATTCCAAAACATAAAAGTAAAAATGAAATACCAAAAGCGAATGAAACAAAGCGAACATTTTTCTGAGAATATTTTAATAATGATTTTGTTACTTTATGAATTGATAAATAATCTTTTGCTTGATTGGTTGTTAATAGATATATTAAACAAGGTAAAAATGTAAACGTTAAAATAAATGCAATTGAGATCCCAAATGCCATCATTTTACCAAATTCAATTACTGGTTTTATTTCTCCAAAAGTAAGTGATAAAAATGCAACAGCCGTTGTTAATGCAGCAAAAAAACATGGTGCAAACATTTGCTCATAACCTTTCAATATAGCAGTTCTAAAATCATGTTTTTCTTTTAATTCATTTATCTTAACTAGCAAGTGAACTGTTAATGAGATTGTCAAAATTAATAGCAGAGCGATAAAATTTGAGGATACTACACTGATTTTCCAATCCATGAATCCAAGAAAACCAGCCGTTATAAATGTTGCTAAGAAAGCGTTCATTAATGGCAGAATCACAAGCCAAATTGAACCAAAAAATAGGTAGAGCATTACTGCAAAAATTATTGCTACTGCCGCACCAAATATAGTTAAATCAGACTCAATATATTCCATCATATCAGTTGCTATCATTGATGGACCACCAAGATAAATGATTGCATCATCTCTATATCTATCAAGAGTATTTCTAATGTTATTTATAAGAATCTTGTTAAATTCTGATTCTGAGTCATTAATCTTACTTATTCTTGAATTAATATTATTTAGATCATTTTGAAGATCTTGTCGGCTTTTGCTTGTAAAAACTTCTTTTGAATCGAGTTTCTCAAGAATCGAATATCTTTTAGTAATAAGATTGTTATATTCATTGTTACCCTTAAGTACAACCTGCATAGCTGTAACTTTTCCATCTTTGCTGATAATTAACTCTTTATATATAGGATTATTAATAATCTCTTCTTTAGCTAGATCTAAATCTATATCTTCAAAAGTTATATCTTTTAAATTATCAGCTACTTCTGTTAAACCAACTTTTGGTTGGAAAAAAATAGGTGCATCGAGGAGTGATAAAACAGAATCAACGCCATCAATATTTTTTAAATCATTTTCTAAGTTTGCAATCCTATTAATGGAATAATCAGAAAAAAGTTCTTTATAAGGTTCATATGTAACAATCAAAAAACTTGAGTCACCAAACTCATCCGTAGCTTCTCTATATGTTTTTAAAGATTCATCATTTTCTAAAACCAAAGCATCTGAAGATGCATCAAGTTTAAAATTACTCAGCCCAAGCCCAGATAAGACAGTTAAGGCAAAAATTAAAAATAAAATAATTATGTGCTTATCGATTAGAACAGAAGCAATATTTTTTAAATCTATTCTCATTTCTTATTAACACAGTTTGGCGAATCAATAATCATTGGATTGTTTTTGTACTCTTCCTTATTAAACGAATGAATAGATAGCGCATGAATTTGATTCATAATATTACCTAAAGCTCTATAAATTGTTTGATGTTGTTTAATTTTTGGAACATCTTTAAATGAATCGCTAACAAGAATTACTTTGAAGTGGCTCTCAGAGCCTTCAGGGACGTTATGCATATAACTCTCATTAGTTATTGATAAAATTGATGGATTGAACTTATCAATTAAAACATTTTTAATAGTATTTTCAATGTTTCCCATTTTGCGTTAATAAATAATGATTAGCTACCTCTTCAAAATTTTGTTATATGCAAAAGCAAAAATAACTATAAATAAAGCCCCTATAGCAACAGGCATTATAACGAATTCAATAGTTTTTGCTCCTAAAATTGCAATTATAGGATTAGCGCCTGCTGGTGGGTGAATAGTTTTAGTAATTATCATCAGAAATATTGCAAGAGATAACGCTAATGATATTGAAATAGGCGTGTTACCAAAAAGATAAAACATCAAAACACCAGATGAAGCTGAGAGAATATGACCAAAAAAAACATTTCTTGGCTGGGCTAATGGGCTATCGTGCACAGCCATAACCAATACCAAACTTGCTCCAAATGGGGGAATCAACCAAACATTTGTTTCATCAATAGAGTTAAAATAGGATATAAAAAAAATACATAAAAAAGCACCCAGACAAGATATTAAAATATTTATATTATCTCTAAAAAAATTTTTAAATTTCATACTTTTTAAATTACCTGCTTTTTATATAAAAACAATTTATCCATCTAAAATTGATTGATTATCTAATCCTTCAATTTCTATAATAACCTTTTCCCACTTTGCCCATTCATCATTATTAAGTTCTGCTGCGAATTCTGCAGCCCTTAACATAGCAACAGTTTGAGCGTCATCCCCGTATTGAGATACCAGCGCTGTTGCTATTGATTTAATAGTTTTCTTTTCATCCATATTTTTAGGTTAACCAATATTGAGCACTTTATCCAATGTATAATTAACTTAAATGAACATTTTATGGGTTAAGGACAATAATATTGGGCATGAAAAGCAAGTAAAAAATCTGCTTAATGAAATTTCCAAGAAAATTGATCTAAATATTGATGAGAGGCTTGTAAAAGGATTTTTTCCCTTTTTCACGTATTTAGAAAATATTGAAGAAAAAAAATATGATCTAATAATTGGAGCTGGTCATAAAACTTACTCATTAATATTAAATACTAAAAAGAATCAAAAAAGTGAAACAAAATCAGTAGCTATTCTTTCTCCCACTTTCAACAAAGATAAGTTTGATCTTATTTGTGCTCCCAATCATGATAAAGACAAATTTAAAAAAACTGATAATGTTATTTTCTTTGAAGGATCAATTGCAAAAGTATCAGATAGTGAAACTGATGAAAAAACAATTTTAATTGCAGTTGGTGGTAAAAATAAACATTACTATTTTGATGAAGACTATATCATTGCTCAAATTAATTATTTTATATCTATTCATCCAAATAAAAATTGTTATATTTACAATTCAAGAAGAACACCCCCCTCTACAAATAAAAAATTAAAGTCATTACTAGATATATACAATAATATTAAGTTTTTTGATTGCAATCATGGCTCAAGTGATTTTGAAACAACTTTAAAAAATGCATCCTCTAAATTGATAACTAGGGATAGCGTTAATATGGTTTTTGAAAGTCTCTCTTGCAAAGGTAAAACATACCTAATGGATATGAAAAAAATTAGGAGCTCAAATAAGGTAGTAAAAGTTATTGATAGTCTTATTGAAAATAAAAAAATTGGTTTTATTGATTGTAGTAATATCACAGATGACATGTCTAAAATGAAACTTCAAAAACAAAATATTCATAATGAAATTTATGCTGAAGTTGAAAAAATTTCATATAAATTATTACAACTAATATGAACATAGTTCATTTTGTTATGAGTGATACTTTTGCTGGAATTGAGCAGCATGTAGACGAGCTTTTATCAAATAATCTTGTAAATAATCCTATTCTTATATGTAATGAGTCCATTGCGCTTAACTTTAATCAGAATATTGAAATTTTCAAAATTAAAAATTATGGAAGAAGATCTCTAATAGGTAAATATCAAATAAAAAAATTATTAAAAAGAATTAAACCAGATATTGTTCATACTCATGGAGCTAAAACAACTGCAATAATATCAAGAATTAATAAAAATGATTTTAAACATGTAGCAACAGTTCATGGAGTGAAAAAAAACACAAAAATATTTGAAAAGCCAGACTTTATAATTGGTGTCAGTGATACAGTAATAAGAGGAATTAATAACAAATCTGTGGTTATTTCAAATTGGTGGCATCCAAATTTATATAAATTTAAAGATAAAAATAATAAATATGCTCTGGCGATAGGAAGATTAGAGCAGGTAAAGGGTTTTGACTTGCTGATTCCAGCATGGAAAAAGATTAATAAAGAACTTTTAATAGTTGGATCAGGTAAGGAAAAAAATAAACTTTTATCTCTAATAAAAAATAACAACCTTACAAAGAAAATTAAAATCATTGATAATGTAAATAGAGATGAGCTCTATGAAATATATCGAGATGCTGCGCTACTGATCATATCATCAAGATATGAAGGAGGTCCTAGAGTTGCTTTAGAGGCTCTTCACCTGGAAATACCTGTGATTTCAACAAATGTTGGACATATGGACGAAATTCTTCCAAAAGAGCTTCTTGCAAAAAAAGATGATCAACAGTCATTAAAAGATCTTCTAGAGAAATATGTTGATAATATAAATATTCTAAATCAAGATGCTGTTTTTGAGTTTATAACAGATGAATACTCAATAACAAAAAAAATTAATGAAATTAAAAAGATTTATAAATCTTTATCTACAAGTTGACAATATAAATGAATTGTTTCATCAATCATTCTATTTAAAGTAAAAATATTTTCTTTTGGTAAAGAGTAATTAATATTAGACATTTCAATTACTTTTTCTTTTAAAGAGTTAATATCGCCTAATTTAACAAGGCCATCAGGAAAAAGTTCTTCTAGAATTTCTTTAGTACCTCCATGATCCCAGCCAATAAATTTTGATCCACAACTTATAGCCTCAATCGTAGTTCTTCCAAATGGTTCTGGTTGAATTGATAAATTAAAAGTGATGTCAGATATTTTATAAACATTATTAATATCATTCCTTGATCCAGTGAAAGTAATATTATCATTTATACCCATATCAGAAATTTTCTCTTTAAGTGATTTTAGGTACCTTATTTTAGCTTTTGAAGTTGGACCTACAATTAGCCCATGAAAAATATTTCCATCTAGTTTTGAAATCAGATCAATAAAATTATCGACACCTTTCCATTTTGAAATTCTTGTTGGCAAAGTAAGAACAATCTTATTCTTTGTTTGAGGAAATTCTTTATACCATTTATTCAACCAAGCTGAATCAGCATCATTTTTTATAAAATAATCCATATCACAGCCTCGTGGAATAACTGTAATTTTTTTCTCAGGAATCTTATAGGTTTTTAAAATATAGTCTCTTACAGTTTTTGAAATTGCAATTGTATGATCAACTTTTGACATAACTTGACTATATAGAGGTTTGCTGTAAAGACCATGAAAAGTTGAAACTAAAATTGGTTTTTTTGATAATTTTTTAAAAGCAAAGAAATTTATCCATGCTGGCATTCTCGATCGGACATGAACAATATCAGGTTTCTCTGATTCATATATTTTTCTTAACTTACTTGATAAAAAAAAGGATAGAAAACTTTTTTTATGTATTGGTAGACTAATATGTTTTCCACCATCTTTAATAATATCGTTTTTATATAAACCACCGTTAGAAATTACAATAGATTTATGACCTTTTTCTGTTAAAGCTTTTGATAAATCTTTGGTGCCCCTTTCAACACCTCCAATATTCAACTCAGGAACTAGTTGAATAACTTTAAGTTTATTCATAACGTAAAGAGACAGCTGGATCAAGACTTGCTGCTCTTTTTGCCGGCCATATTCCAAAAAATAATCCTACCAACGCTGAAAAAGTTATTGAACCAATAACTGCAGAAAAAGGCATATAAAATATCCAATCGTTGAGATAAGTGAATAAAAACAATAATGAAGTTGCTATTATTATTCCTATTAAACCGCCAAGAACACATAATAATACCGCTTCAATAATAAACTGCATCATAATTGATCTTTGAGAAGCACCAAGAGCTTTTCTTAAACCTATTTCACGAGTCCTTTCTGTTACAGAAACTAACATGATGTTCATTACTCCTATACCACCTACAATAAGACTGATGCCGGCTATTCCAGCTATCAAAGCAGTAAAAATACCTGTTGCTTGTCTTCTGAGGTCAGAATATTGACTCCAATCATTAATTCTAAAATCATTATCTTCACCAGGGCCAATGTCATGTTTTTGTCTTAAAATTTCTTCAATTGTCATCATTACGTAATCTACATTTGTATCATTTGATATCCCAACATTTATCCAGCCCAGCCTATCTGTTCCAAAAATCCTCTGAGATGCAGTTAGAAGTGGAACATATAAATCATCATCAGGATTCTGCCAACCAGTGGAACCTTCCTCCTTTAATATACCAATTACCTTATAAGAAGTTCCACCAACCAAAATGTCATTATTTAGTAATTGCTTTGAAGACGTTTTTAATTCACTAGCTACTTTTGAGCCTAATACAATGACCCTTTTTCTTCCTAAATTTTCTTTTTCTGTAAATATTCTACCCTGACCTATATCAAAACCTCTTACTTTAAAATTTATAGGTAAATAACCATTAATCTCACCACTGATGTTCGCATTATCATATTTTACTTGTCTGTTTCCTGACATTGCTGGCGCAATCATCCAACCATGTTCTTTATTTTTTGATAATGCTTCAGCATCTTTTATCACTAAAGGATTAAATCCAGACGAAACTCCACCTCTTTTTCTTTGGCTTGGAAAAATTGATAAAGTTCTTGGTCCCAAATCATCAATACTTGCTTCGAGAGCTTTTTCAGCACTCGAACCAATTCCTATTACAGTGATTACCGCAGCAGTTCCAATGATTATTGCTAAAGCGGTCAAGAATGATCTGACACCATTTGTTTTAATTGAGGATACAGCAGATTTTATAGACTCTTCAACTAACATTATCCAAAACTAAATGTTCCACTTACTCTTTCTTTAAAGCGCTGTTGATAATCAAAAAGGCTTTTACTTGGAAGTATGTATATAGTATCTCCATCAGTTAAGCCTTCAATAATTTCAACATTATATAAATCAGATACACCTACTTTAACCCATGATAAATATGGGCCATCTTTGGAATCTTTAATTACTATAAATTTATTAAAGTTTTCACCGTCGACCTTTTCAATTAAAAACTTTTCTATATCAACTTTATCAATATTTAAAATTGCGGCAGCAGTATAAATATCCTTTCTAGTTCTCAAAGACATTGTTGGAATGCTTAAAGAGACATCCTTCTTCAAAATCTGTATTTCAACATCGGTATTCATTCCAATTAGTAATAAATTCTCCTCATTATTAATATCAATTAATACTGGAAAGGTTGTCACGTTTTGTTGAACATATGCTTTTGGTTCGATTTTAGAGACTGTTCCAATAAATTCTTTATCTCTATAAGCTGCAACTTTAATAGATACTTTTTGGCCTAATGCAACTTTTCCAACATCTATCTCATCAACTAATGCCCTTACTCTAACCTTAGATAAGTCTGCCATAGTCATCAATATACTTCCCTCTCCAAATGCTGACGTTGGAGAAGAAATAACTTGACCAACCTCAACAGGTCTAGATATTACAGTTCCGTTAATTGGAGATTTTACAATTGTGTCATCTAATGAAATTTTTGCATTTTCATAAGAAACTTCATTTCTAACTAAAGTAGATTTAGCTTGAGCAAAATTTTCTTTAATATCCTCAAAGTCTTTGTCAGAAATGCTTGAGTTCTTATGAAGTTCTATTCCTCTTTCATACTGGGATTCTGCATTAATTAATCTAACTTTAGCTGCTTCTAAATCGGACATTGTTTGATCAACAATATTATTAGCTGTTCTTTGATCAATTTGCGCCAACATAAAACCTTTATTAACAAAATCGCCAACTTCTGCTCCTAAGAATAAAACCTCGCCAGATGCTTTAGATTTTATTTCCACAGACGAAATAGCTTCTATTACACCAGAAGCTTCAATTGAAACCTCTAAAACCTGAGATGTAGTTTTTTCTGTTTTATAAAACTGTGTATCACTGGATTCACTACTGCCACACCCATAAAGAATAAAAAAGCTTAGCAAAATAAAATTATAATTATTCATTTTCATTAGTTTGTATCAGATTCTATCAGACCATCCATAATAGTAATAATTCTATTAGATTGTCTTGCGATATCATTCTCATGAGTTATCAAAATTATTGTTTGGCCAAGTTCATTTAGCTCTTTAAAGATTTTCATGACATCTTGTCCAGTTTTTGAATCTAAATTTCCTGTAGGCTCATCTGCAAATAAAATACTCGGTTTGTTTACCAATGCTCTGGCTATTGCAACTCTTTGTTGTTGTCCTCCAGATAATTCTGCAGGTGTATGATTAGACCTACTAGATAAACCAACAAGATCAATCACTTTTTCTGTCTTTTTTTTTGCATCATTTTTCTCCAAACCAGCATACTTTAAAGGTAACATTACATTTTCAAAAGCGGTATTTCTTGGAAGTAAATGAAAGGATTGAAATACAAAGCCTATTTCTTTATTTCTTATTTTAGCTAATTCATCATCACTTAATTGACTTACAGACTTATCATTTAGATAGTAATCACCATCAGTGGGAGAATCTAAGCATCCTATTATATTCATTAAAGTAGACTTTCCAGAGCCAGATGGTCCCATAATTGAGATAAATTCTCCTTTGTTGACGTTAAGATTTATACCTTTAAGAGCTTGAACAACTTGAGATCCTGCTTGATACACCTTGGTTAGATTTTTAGTGTGTATCATTAGATTATGAATTTTTTACAATTTCATCTATGTAAGAAATCCACCCCTCAGCTGCTGTCTTAGTATCCTCTTCTTCTTTAGCTATATTAAAAAAACTTAATGACTTTTGAAGATTACCTAACTCATACTGAGTAATTCCCAAAAGTAACTCAATTCTCCCTGGTGTTTTGTCCCAACCCATTTGTAAAGCCTTGTTGAAGAATTTATTAGCTAAATTCCAATTTTCATCTTCAAATCCAAATCGTGCTATTTTAAAAGCTACATCAGGATCCGGTTCAAGACCTAGAGATTTTTCAAGATAAATTATTCCATTTTTTCTATCTCTAGCAATAAAAAATGAATCAGCTATTAATTCTAAATTTTCTTTATTTTCATCAAGTTTTTGTTTATTTAAGCCATCTATAAGAACCTTTACAGCTTTTTGTGGCAAGCCTTTATACAAGTAATATCTTGCAAGATCTTGATACTCTTTATTTTCTTCAAGCAATTGATTGTCAAAGGCTAGCTCAAGACCTGCTAAAGACTCACTATCCTTCGCTTGTGTGTAATAAAGACCGCTAACTTGTTTCCAATATTCTTTTTTATCCGGATTAATATAAACGAGAATTTGACCAACATCTATTGCATCATTTATTTTGTTTAACTTAACCGCAAGAGCAAGTTCATATTTTAACCAATCCTCTTTGTATTTAAGTGAATTATCGTTTGCTGCTGAAATATAATTATAAGCTTCCTCGAAATTTTCTAAATAGTAATATGCAATTCCTAACAAAATCATATTTTGAGGTGAAAATTCTTGGCCTCTTTGTTCTGCGATATTTTTATAAGTTAAAAGTGTTTCTATTACTTTATCGAAATCTTTTGTTTGAAAATAACATTGAGCAAGGTTAGCTCTTACCTGTAAATTTGTAATTAATGGAATTTTTCTAAATCTTAAGGAAGCCTCATAAGAATCTATAGCTTTTTGATAATCACCAATAGTTGCATACAAATTTCCCCAAAGTTGATTGATTAAAGATCGTTCATAACTCTGTTCGTTCAAGAAATATCTTTTTGATATTATAGATAGCTCTTTTTCGGCGTTTTCATAATCGCCCTCGCTTAGAAAATCATTAACTCTTTTAAGGTACCCATATGTGAATTGACTGATTGAGTCTTCAGAGGCTGATGCTGCAAATGACAGCATTATTATTAAAATATATGTAGATAATTTTTTAAACATTACACACAAACTCCACTAATAATTCACCTATTTGGTCAACTGCTACTCCATCAATTGTTTTTGGTTTAAACTGCCAACGCCTAACTGCTCTTGCTGCCTCAGAATTAAAAACACTAGGAGGTTTAGCTTGCTTAATTACAATGTTGTCAACTTTACCTAATGCATTAACATTTAGCAACATTAAGACTGACCCATTTATTCCAGACATTGCAGCCTCCCTTGGACATCTTGGTGCCACTTTTACAATAGGTATCAATTGACTAGTTCCTGAAGTAAGACCATCCAGAGAACCTAAAAAAGCGCCAGAGAAGTCTGTTGGTAATGAAAAATCTGGTACATCGAAATCAAAGCTATTCATTGGAGGTGGTTTAGAATCATCCAGTTCAAGTTTTGGTTGAGGAGGTCTTTTTGGTTGAGGAGGTTTTTCAGGTAATACTCTTGATCTCTCCTGCAAATTATCATTCTGTTTGATCCTTATAAATTCTACTAAATTGGGATTTCTATTTTTATCAACAGCGTCTCCAGATCTTGTTATTAACTGCTGAATTATTAAAAAAACGATAAAGGTTGCCAAAAATGGCACTAAAATAGTTATATATTTTCTATAATCACGAATCATTTTTTGCAGCAATTGAAATATTTTGAACTCCTGCTAATCTAATCTGATCCATCGCCTCTACAAGTAAGCCAGATCTAGACTCTTTATCAGCCTGAATAATTACAGAACCCTCTGGATACTCAATTTTTAATCTTTCTATGTTTGCTCTTACCGCTTTAAGATCTACTCGTCTTTTATCAATCCATATTTCATTTGTGGCTGTTATTGCAACAAGAATGTTCCCTCTTTCATCTCTTTCAGCAGTTTCAGCATTAGGCCTGTTAATATCAACTCCTGTCTCTTTGACAAATGAAGTCGTAACAATAAAAAAGATCAACATAATGAAAACAATATCCATCATTGGTGTAAGATCCAAACTATTCTCTTCGCTCTTTACTCTATTTTTTCTTCTCAATGTGAGTATCCTTTTTCTTTAAAAAGCATGTTTGCTTCGTCTATATATTTTGTAATTCTATAAGTTAAATCTTGTCTAAAATATAAACCAAAAAGACTAATAACCATACTTGCCATTGTTGGAATTGTTGCTTTTGCAACACCTGAAGACATTGCTCTTGGATTACCTGTTCCTAAGAACGACAAAACTTCAAAAACTTCAATCATTCCATAGACAGTGCCTAGTAGCCCTATTAAAGGACACATGCCAATTAATCCATCTAAAATTTTAATATTTGAGTTTGAAACTCTTTTGAGTTCAGCGATGTAAGTTGATTCAACTGTTTTTAAAGACACTTGCGATGGAGGATTGTCATTAATAAAATTATTAAGATTTTTATCTAACCAAAATTTTTTGTCATAAATTAAAAAGAAATATTTATTAATTAGCACTAAAAAAATTAAGAAGGTTAATAAAAATAACAAATATAATACTGGGCCACCTCTTGTAAATAATTCATCTAATATCATTTAACTTCTCGAAAGAATATACGACGCTTTTTCTTCTAAAAATTGAACAATTGAAGATGATTTCTCGGCTAAATAAGTATAAAAACCAAGCAATGGTGCAGCAACTATAAGACCGAGCATTGTTGTTACTAAAGCTTGAGATATGCCTCCAGCCATTTGTTTTGGATCGCCGGTTCCAAATAAAGTAATTGCCTGAAAAGTTTCTATCATACCAATAACAGTTCCAAGCAATCCAAGTAGAGGAGCTACAGCAGCAAAAAATTTAATCCAATTATTGCCCCAATCAACCTTAGACGAGTAATTGATAATCAATTCATCCATTAGATTTTCTTTTGATTCAGAAGATAATTCTTTTGAGATAACTGAATTCATTTTGAAGATTATTGATTCTTCACTATCTTCATCAGTAATTTCTTTTGAATATATAGATAACAAATATAATTTATAGGAAGCAAACGCCAATCCAAATAAACCGATTAAAACGATTATAAAACCTATAGACTTTCCTTGAGCAATTCTTTCAAACCAACCTGGTTTATCAAGATAAAGTGATAACAAAAATCCTCTTGTTGGATCAATTGAAACTGTTCTGTAATCAGATGCTCTAGCATGCCTTCTTAAGGTTCTTGTAATATTTGATTCAGGTTGATTAGCCAATAATTGAAATGAATTCAATGATTGTTCAGGTTCAAGAAAACTATTTTTATGTACTGCGTTAAATAAACCATATCGTGTGACTTTTCCTGATATATTTTCTCCATTTGGTAAAGTAATAAAAGATTCGAATGATCTTATTTCGCTTCCTGCTACCATTTGATCAAAATAGCTCAACCATAATGATTCAAAATCTTCTAGATTATGGATTTTTTTAGACCCAACATTTCTTAAAATATCTGGTCTATCTTTGAATTCATAAAAACTTACATCATTTTCTGAACTAGCTAATAATTCACCAGCAAACTGTCTTGTGACACCAAATAACTCACCTAAAACTCCAACTTTTATCTGAAGACTATCTTCAAGTTCAGCTAATGTTTTTTCATTCGCTTCAAATGTTTCTTCTAGTCTTTTATTTCGTCTTTGTTCTGCAGCAAGTTGATTTTTAGCATCTTGAAGCAATTTTTCTCTTTCGCTTACTAATTTAATAAATTTGTCTAGTCTGATTTTATCTTCAGATACATAGATATCTCTATTCTCTTTAACAATTTCTAAGAGTGTCTTAATTTTATTGTCCCTTATTTCTTCTATAGGTATTTCTTCCTTTTCTTGAGCAAATAATGATGATGAAACTAATAAAGCTAATAAATAAATTCTCATGTTATTCCTCATCATCACTAATTGGTTTCAAAGGCAAATTGATAAAATTAGGAGGTGCTTGTCTATTAGAAATATTGAGAGCATCTTTGATTGGTTGATCTAAATCATTTCCAAGATGTTTCCATGATTCTAACTTTTGATCCCAGTATCCAGTATCAGCTCCATCAGGTGTTCTATAAAACAGTCCCAATCTACCAAGTCTGAAAAAATCTACAGCGAGTTCCTGATCGTCTATCAATAAATACCCAGGATAATTTTCAATTGTTTTACCAAATTCTGATTCCTGTTGATAAGCTTCAAAAACATTTCTGAACTTTTCTGCAGTTGTTACATCAGATCTAAGCATAAGTTCGTCCAAGTCATTTACTTTTTTTATTCTTTCATTGAACAAGAAAGGAAGATCAAGCTCCACAAACTTTCTCAATGAATCTATCATTCTATTTAAAAGAGGCAATATATCGATATTAATAATATCAATAGATTCTAATTGTTCTTTTATACTTTTGATTTCTTCAACTTGTGAATCGATTATTTTAGATAATTGATCATCATAATTTTTTAAAGCCTTGTACTCATTCAAAGTGTCTTTATACTCAAAGTATAATTTTTTAGAAACTTCATCAAGATCCTCAACTTTCTTTTGAGCATCAACTGATAAATTAGATGCATCAACCTGAAAGTCTATTGCATCATCAACTATTTCTTGAGACGAAATTGCAGTTGACACACAAAGAACCAAAAAGATTTTTTTATTCATATTTATTGAGTTAATTTGATTACTTATTATATTTAATTTATTTATATATTTCGAATAAATTACCTTCTAAAAAAAACGCCTTTAAATAAAGGCGTTTTTTTAAAATATAAAAAATTAGAATCTATAGTTAAATCCTAATGAATAATACTGACCAAAAGCACTAAAGTAGTTTCTGTTATAGTATGGATATCCATAACCAGGATCCCTTTGAGGCATTTTGTCATCTAGGTTCCTAATACTTAAATATAAATTCAAATCAGGACTAAAGTTATACCTAGTTGTCAAATTAGATATGATATGAGGATCTGATTTTCCTCTAGAACCCCATTCCATATGACCAAGCCTATCCATGAATAAAGTTGTGCTCCAGTCTTGATAAACCCATGAAATTGATGCATTTTGTTGTGATCTTGGCTCATAAGTGTAAGCACTTAGGAATTCAATTTCATCTGATTGAGCATCAAATTTTGAGTAAACAGCTATAATATGTGATGAAAGAACTCCAAAATAGAAGTCACCAGCATTTTCAGTTTCGAGTTGGTAATTTAGACTCCAATCCGCACCTTGATACTCTAAATAACTTTGGTTTACATAATCAGGAATTACAGTTAACCAATCACCAAATAAGGTTGGGACACCAGAAATTGGATCAATTGTAATCCCTTCTCTAGTAATTTTAGAATATATAACATCACAATCTCTATCAGGTATATTTGCATTTTCCATGAAAGCTACAAAACCTTCACCAAATCGACATTTACCCTCATTCAGGTTTAAAGCTGTTGGGCTTTCTCTACTAACACTTCTATCAAGAATCACTTGATATAGATCAACATTAAAAGTTGTATTGTCGTTTATTGACCAAACCAAACCTAGTTGATAGTTTTCTCCCTCTTCTTCTTCAAGCTCAGTATTACCGCTAAAGAATCCTTGAACCGAAGGTGTTGAAATTTCACAGTCTTGATATGTCTGATAATTAGCGTATTGCGGGTTACCAGAAAGATAGAAAGCATAACACTTTGTGTAGTCTGTCAAACTATTATAATAACCAGAAGATTCGTCTTGGAAGAGATAATTCATATCTGGAGCTCTAAAAGTCTCAGATGCAGAACCTCTAATAAGCAAAGATTCATTTGGTCTATATGCAAAGTTAATCATAGTAGATCTTCTAGATCCAACATTTGATGAATCATCATCATAGTCATCAAATCTAGTTGCTAAAGTCATTTCTAGTTTATCAGTTACTGGTAAAGCAAATTCAACACCTAAAGATGTTCTGTTTCTATCACCACCACCAGCAATTGTTGAACCTGATCTGAACGAGACATCACCTAAACCAAGTCTAATATCACTAGGAGTAAGCTTATAATCTTGATCTTGATATTCAAGAGTCGCAGCGAAACCAATAAATCTGTTAAGTGCCTCGAATTCACCGGTCACAAGGAAATCAACTGTAGTCTGACTAGATTCACCAAAAAGAGTATCATCGGCAAGATACTCACCAAGCTGCTCATTTGTCATAACGCCAAATAATCTATCAGGCAAGAAACAGTTATTAAAGCTTCCAAATAACCCTGATTGACATGGAACACCTAAATAAGTTCCAGTCACTAAACTTCCATCAGGATTAGTTGCTCCAATTCCTCTAAAGTAATCATCTAAGCCAGTAGTAAAGTCTAACTTCTGATTCTCATAATCATATGTAGTGGTATTAACACCAAAATCCCACTCCATACCGTTATTGAAGAAACCATTAAATCCAATAAAGAAATCATTTACTTCTTCAGTAATATCATTACGTCTATCAAAATTTTCACCTTGGCCAGGAGCAAAAAATCTTAAGAAATATTGTGCTACTAATGCACCACTAGAGCCATCAGATAAGTTATTGTATGGATCTGATGACTGTCTTTGTAGGGTACCAATTCTGAAAGGATCTAAGAAGTTGAAATCTTGATAAAATCTTGGATAACCTCTATAAAAAGCTTCATCATAATATCTATATGCTCTAGCATTCATTTCAATGCCATTATCAAAATTATGTGTGAAGGTAAGTAAAGCTGTATTATCATCTCTTTCGTTTACAATAGTTTGAGAGCTGCCTCCAAATCTATCACTACCATAATCCCATCCACAACCTCTACCAGGTAATGAACCTGCATATAACCATTCAGGATTTTGTTTATCAAAATCAAAAAATTCACCACCACTTAACTCAGCACAAGTTGGTGTGCTTGAGAATTCTTCAGAACCATACCAACCTCTTTTACCACCATAAGATCCCAATGTGTACCAATAAAGACCATATCTTGGAGCTGTATAAGCAACTCCATAATCTGGATCATTTACAAAAGAATCATGTCCAGGTCTGTCAGCATAGGTCATTGGATCCACGTGGGTTAAATCAAGACCAATTGTCCAACTGGAGTTCCCAAAAAATCCACCAGCCGTATAAGATACTGAATATTGGTTTTTGCCTTCATATTTTGTCTCAAGCAAATCAACATCTAACTCTTGAAAATCTTTTCCTTTAACAGTAATGACATTTACAACACCGGTAACAGCGTCAGAACCGTAAATAGCTGAAGCTCCTTGAGATAAAACCTCAATTCTGTCAATTAAACCAGCAGGAACGATACCAATATTATTAATATTTCCAGCATTGTTGTAGGGCAATGGATAATCAGCTGTTCTTCTACCGTTAATCAAGTACAGAACACGACCTGGTCCTAGATTTCTTAAATCTAACTCATTAGCATTTGGTGTAAAGTTATTGTTTAGAGATTCGTTCTGCGTATATTGATTTGCAGAAGGAATAGATTGAAGTGCTTCAGTTATATTTCTAAAACCTGAGTTATCAATATCCTCTTTTGTAATAACAAGCAAAGGCAAAGGACCTTCAACCTGAGACTTCTTGATTTTAGAACCAGTAACAACTACCTTCTCAAGAACAACAGCACCATCCTCATTTTCAACAACAGGATCCGTGTCAGTCGAAACAGATTCATCAGTTACAACCTCTTCAACGGCTTCTTCTTGAGGCGCAGTTTCTTCAACAATCTCGCCAGGATTATCAGCACTCATTGAGATAGAAAAAATCCCTAATGCCAATAAAGTGTATAAATTTTTAATTTTCATAAAATCCCCACATGTATAATTTGCTAAAATAGCATTTAATAAGCTATTTTGTATAAAAAATCGCTCAAACACAAGCATAATCTATTAATATTTGTACAAAAGTTGTATATAATTTAAATTCGTCGAACGCTTTAATTAGCTAAAATATTTCAAACATATCAAAATTTAAAATTATGAACATACTTAAAAATTCAATTATTCTTTCGTTAACAATATGTATCAGCTTAGTTTCAATAAACTTAAAAGCTCAATATAAGGAAATACCACTAGAAAATCTTGCATGTTGGTCTAATACTTATGGATTTAATATGTCTCCAAACGGCACATATCTGGCGATACTTACCTCTCCAAAAGAAAACAAATGCGATATTCACGATGTGAAAAGTGAATATGTTGAAAAAGAGTCAAGATATAGAGGATTAACAATAATAGACTTATCTGATATGAGTAGAAGAGTTCTATTCTCAGGTAATCCTGGTGACGGAATATCTATGTTTGATTGGGTAAGTGATGAAAGGTTTGTTTTTATGCCTCAAGCATTTGAGCAAGTTGGGAGAAACATGAATGCACTTCAAGTCTTTGCAATGAATGCTGACGGGTCAAAGAAAAGGTCACTTCTGGAATATAATTTTGGTGCTGAAGGTCTAAGAGGCTTTGAAGTATATAACATGAATCTTGAAAATGAGGATGAAGTATTTGTCTATTGGAATAATAGAAGATCAAGAGTATCAGACTATTACAAACTAAATATAAGAACTGGAGTTCCAAAACTTTTAGCTAGAGGGCCAGATATTGATTCATATGAAGTTATTTATGGATCAATTGAGGATGATGAAGGATATCCTGTTGGTGTTTTGACTGACGTAGGGATTGAAAGAGTTATGTATACATATGACAAGAAAACTAAAAAATGGAGTGAACATTATAGATATACTTGTCAAGATCCTAGTTTCGTTCCAGTTGCTCTTGCTGGTGATGGGAAATGGCTAGTATCAGGCTCTAAATTTGATAGCTCTGGAAATATTATCGAAGACAACGATACTAATGCTCTATATTTGTATGATCCCGCTACAAAAGAGTTTTCTGAAAAGCTCTATGAAGATGGTACTTATGATGTAGGAGGTTTTACAGGTGGTTGCAGGCCAGGTGGTTCAATAAGTGCTAATGTAAATAAGAAAACAAATAAATTAAGGTCGCTCACTTATGCTGCCGATAAACCCGTAACTATATATTTCGATGATGAATCAAATGCTGTTAACGATGAAGTTGATGATGAGGACAAAGAAGGTTTTTCTTCAAGACAATTAATAGAATCTTTACAATCTTTATTTCCAAATGATTGGGTAAGAGTTACTACTTCTGATCAAAATAATACAAAAGGAGTATTCTTGGTTTATAACTCCAATAATCCCGGCGACTACTATTATTTTGATCTTTTGAAGGGTCAAGTGTTTATGTTGTACCAAAACAATCCTTGGCTTGATAGAAGTAATTTGTCTAAAAAAGAAGTTGTGAAATACGAAGCAAGAGATGGATTACAAATAACTGCATACCTTTCAAAAACTAAAAAGAAAACAGATCGAAATTATTTAATAATTCTTCCTCATGGTGGACCAAATGTAAAAGAATCTTTTGGCTACGACGGTTGGGTGCAATTCCTAACAAACAGAGGCTATAACGTTCTTCAACCAGATTATAGAGGTTCAACAGGTTATGGTAGAAATCATTATGTGCTTGGGAATCGTCAATGGGGTAAAACCATGCAAGATGATCTGTCTGATGGAGTTCTATGGGCTATAGAAAATGGATACGCTGATAAGGATAGAGTTTGTATTGCTGGTGGAAGTTATGGTGGATATGCTGCAATGGCTGGAGCAGTTTTTACTCCAGAATTATATAGATGTGTTATTAATTTTGTTGGAGTAGCAGATATGAGAGATTTGCTTAAAAACTTTGGTTCAAAATCTAGTAGATTCAACACATGGGAAGATGAAGGTAGACTAGAATGGGGAGATGATAAAGGAGAAGGTGCTGACGAATATATAAATCAAATTTCACCATTGCTACATGTTAAAAATATACAAGCACCTGTTTTAATATCTCATGGCGCCAATGACAATGTAGTTCCAGTTGAACATGCAAGATCTTTAAGGAGCGAAATGGAGAAATATGACAAAACCTACGTTTGGCACATGCAAGCATATGAAGGTCATGGTTTTTATGGAGAACTTGCAAGATTAGAACACTATCAAGTTCAAGAAGATTTTCTTAAAAAATATTTAGAGAATTAAAAAGAGGCTATATCGGTCTGATATTTTCCTAATATCAGGCCGTGTATGTCACTTGTGCCCTCATATGTATTTACAGCTTCAAGATTCATGCAATGTCTTATAATATGATATTCATCAGAGATACCATTTCCACCATGAATATCTCTTGCCACTCGAGCAATGTCCAAAGCTTTTTGACAGTTATTTCTTTTAAGAAGTGAAATCATCTCTGGCTCCATTTTTTTTTCATCAATTAATCTTCCAAGTCTTAAAACAGACTGAAGCCCAAGAGTAATCTCAGTTTGCATATCAGCAAGTTTTTTTTGAACAAGTTGTTTTGCTGCTAAAGGCTCTCCGAATTGTTGCCTATCTAAAGAATATTCTAAGCTTGCATTCCAACAAAATTCAGCTGCACCTATTGCGCCCCACGCAATTCCATACCTAGCCATATTTAAACAAGAAAATGGTCCTTTAAAACTTTGAACATTTGGTAAAACTTTTTCTTTGGGAACAAAAACATTATCAAGAAATATTTGGCCTGTTTCAGAAGCTCGAAGAGCAAACTTACCCTCTATTTTTGGAGTTGTAAGACCTTTTGATTCTCTATCGACAATGAAGCCTCTTAAAATACCCTGCTCATCTTTTGCCCAAATTATTAAGACGTCTGCAATTGGAGAATTTGTTATCCAGTTTTTTGAACCATTTAGAACATATCCTCCATCCTTTTCTTTTGCATTTGTTCTCATAGAGCCAGGGTCAGAACCTGCATCAGCTTCTGTCAGACCAAAGCATCCAATCTTTTCACCTTTGGACATAACTGGAAGATAAAAATCTTTTTGTTCCTCAGATCCAAATTCATATATTGCATGCATAGATAGTGATGTTTGAACGCTATATGCAGAGCGAAAACTTGAATCAACTTTTTCGATCTCCCTGGCAATTAATCCATAAGAAACATAATTTGTTCCTGCACAGCCATACCCTTTTATCGGGGCTCCCAAAAAACCCATTTCACCCATTTCTTTATATATAGATTTATCAAATACTTCATTCCTATTGGCTTCAAGTATGCGAGGCATTAATTTAGATTGACAATAATTGTTAGCAGATTTCTGAATTATTAATTCTTCATCTGTTAATTGACTCTCAAAAAGAAGTATATCTGTGCTACTCATAATTTTTCGATTCTAATAATACCAAATCTTGGCATTGAGAACATTATAGAATTTGAATTAAGTGAAGATTCAACTAATTGAATCATTTTGTTTGAATTGCCACAGATAATTATCAATGGAATAAGATTTTGATATTGAAAAATAAAATCAATTACTTCATCTTGAACATCTGAATGTCTTACTCCATGTAAATCTAAATGAGTAATGCCATTTTCATCAAAAACATTCATAAACAAGTAATCAAATTAAAGATATATAATAATTATATGGCAAAACTTCATTTCTTCTACTCAACAATGAATGCTGGCAAATCAACTGCCCTTCTTCAATCAAATCACAATTATAAGGAGAGCAATTTGAAAACAATGCTGTTCATTCCTGAGGAATTAAAAGAAAAATCAGAATGCAAGATAATTTCAAGAATAGGTCTTGAAGCAAAAGCTATAATAGCTGATAAAAAATATAATTTTTTAGAGGAAATTAAAAAAAATAATCCTAAAGAAATAAGTTGTATTTTTGTAGATGAAGCCCAATTTTTATCAAAAGAACAGGTTCATAATCTTGGCCAAGTTGCTGATGAATTGAGTATTCCAGTTATGTGCTATGGAATTAGAACGGACTTTCAAGGAAAGTTATTTGAAGGAAGTAAAGAACTATTAGCCATTGCTGATAACTTAAGGGAACTAAAGACGATTTGCAGTGAATGCAATAAAAAAGCAACAATGGTGGTAAGGCTTGATGAAAATGGTAAAGTTGTGACAAGTGGAAAAAAAGTTTTGATTGGAGGAAATGATATTTATAAAACAGTTTGCAGAAAGCATTTTAAAGAACTAATAAACTCAACATAAGTAGTTAAGTAAAAATGGAATATACAAATAAACAACTTTTATTAGATAAAAGGCCATCTGGAATGCCAGATGACAATTGCTGGAAGTTAAATGAAGAAAAAATTACAACTTTAAAAAATAATGAAATTATAATAGAAGTCAAATATCTCTCTATAGATCCCTATATGAGAGGAAGAATGAATGATTCAAGATCTTATGCAGTACCTGCAAAAATAGGCCAGCCGATGACAGGCGAAACGGCTGGCATAGTTGTTGAAACTAATTCTGACCTTTTTAAAGTTGGAGATAAAGTTTGTGCACATAAGGGTTGGCAAACATATATCAAAGCAAAAGATACTGATCCTACTCTAATGAAAGTTGCTGATGCAAGCATTGGCCTGTCATCATTTTTAGGAACTCTAGGAATGCCTGGGAGAACCGCATATTTTGGACTCAACAGAGTTGGTAAACCAAAGGTTGGAGAAACTCTTGTTGTATCTGCAGCATCAGGCGCAGTAGGAACTGTAGTTGGGCAACTAGGAAAAATATATGGGTGTAACGTAATCGGAATTGCTGGAGGTCAAGAAAAATGTGAATTTGTAAAAAGTGTTTTAGGCTTTAATGAATGCATTGATTATAAAGCTGGTGACTTAGAAGATGCTCTAAAAAATGCATGTACGAATGGAATAGATATTTACTTTGAAAATGTTGGTGGGTCTGTTTCCAAAGCTGTTGCTCCCTTATTGAATCATGGTGCTCGAGTTCCAATTTGTGGCTTTATATCTCAATATAATGCAAAAGATATGCTTAAAGTTGAAACACCATTTCATGTTTTTGGATCTTTAACAAGAAAACCAGAACATAGGTTTTTTGTTGTTACAGAATGGATGAATGAATGGGAAATAGCAACTAAAGAAATTCTCAAACTTGTTCAACAAGACAAGATTAGGTTTAGAGAAACCATTACAAAAGGATTTGAGAATGCTCCGCAAGCTTTAAGAGATGTTTTAACAGGAAAAAATTTTGGTAAGCAAATTATTGAGATTTAATCTAAATTAATAATCCCTTTCATATAAAGGGCAGCTTTACCTCCTATTAACACTCTTGAGTCTTTATTTTCACAGAATAAGGTTCCTCCTCTTTTGGAAACTTGTGTTGCAGTCATATTAATTTTATTTAACTTTTCTGACCAAAATGGAATCAAAGTTGTATGTGCAGAGCCTGTTACAGGATCTTCGTTAATGCCATACTTAGGACAAAAATATCTTGATACAAAATCACTTTTAAAACCTGGAGCAGTAACAATCAGCCCTTGACCATCAAGATCAATAACTTTGTCATAATCAGGCGATAGTTTAAGTATATCTTCTTCCTTTTCGTAAACAGCCATTAAATTTATAGTTCCTTTATAGGTTTGAATTGGCGCAACTCCAACAGCGGACTCTACTGAGTTTATATCATTCGTTAATTGGAATTCATCTTTAGGGAAATCTAATTGCAAAAATTTATCTTTTTTATTTACGATAAGTTCTCCACTGGCTGAATTAAAACATATAGATTCAGCTTTTTTATCTAAATAATTGAAATATATATATGCTGAAGCCAGTGTTGCATGCCCACATAGATCTACTTCCTTTAAAGGAGAAAACCATCTGATAAGGTTTTTATCTGATAAATTTACAAATGCCGTTTCTGACAAATTATTTTCAGCTGCTATTTTTTGCATTGTTGATTTGTCATCTAGATCTGTAAAAATAACAGCAGCAGGATTACCTGAGAAAATATTGTCTGTAAAGGCATCAACAAAATATATATCTAACTGCATAACTAGATATTAACTCATTTAAAAAGGAAACGTAATTTGAACATATTATAATTTTTGTATATAATACGTTATAACTAATATTTATATATACAAAAAATATGCAAATACTGGACAAAATAAATAAAGAAAATATTTCTGATGCTTTTGCCCTTTCAATGACAAAATTTTTTAGATTTACTGCTGATACCTTTTTTGCAAAACGATATGGTCATAGAGCAGTTGTGCTTGAAACAGTAGCTGGTGTTCCCGGAATGGTTGCAGGAGTGTGGATGCATTTTAAAAGCTTAAGAGCTATGAAGGCAGGTTATGGTGAACAGATAAGAGAAATGTTAGCTGAAGCTGAAAATGAAAGGATGCACCTAATGTTTTTTATTGAAATTGCAAAACCTAATATATTTGAAAGACTACTTGTAACATCTGCACAAATAGTATTTGGATTGTTTTATTTATTTATGTATGTTTTTTTTACAAGAACAGCTCACAGAATGATTGGTTATTTTGAAGATGAAGCTGTAAAAAGTTATACAGAGTATTTGGAGCTTGTTGAGTCTGGGAAAGTAACAAATATTGATGCACCTGATCTTGCGATTCAGTACTATAATCTAGGTACAGATGCTAAACTTTCAGATCTTATTAGATGTGTAAGAGCAGACGAAGAACATCATAGTGAAACAAATCACAATTACGCCGACAACTTATAGCTCAACTCCATAAAAATCCTCAATAGTTTCATGAGCTATATTCTGTAAGAAATTTTTATCCTCACTATTAATTTTCCCAAAATAATCATATTCAATTAATAATGGTGATTTTTGAGTAATGCTCGAAAAAACTATACAAGATGCAAGATATGTCCCATATAGGTTAGGATGTGTACCATCATACTCTTTATGTAAATTAAAATTAGGTCTTTTCTTATAAGCATTTTCAAAAGCAATTCCTACTGGCATTACAAGTATTTTATTTTCATTAGCAGCATTAATATACATATCTTTAATATCAATGATCATTTGAGGATTTGTTTTTTCATGCGGTTCAACATATGCATGTATCATGTATAAGGCTGCCTCTGCTCCAGCATTATGAATTTTTTTTACCATTGATTTAACTTTAGAGGCAAAAATTTTTCTCTCTTTAAGAGAGTCTGATTCTCCACTTCCACCTTGAAGGATTACCAGTTCAAAAGGATAATCTGCACCTAAGTTTTTATTATTTAGCGAGTAATCAATATTATGATCTGGTAATCTTGATCCACTTATTGTTACTAACTTATAATTAGAAGTATCAATTTCCCTAGAATACAATTCTTCCAACATTCTTCTTACGTGATTATGAAGACTATCGTTATAATAAAGATAACTGTTTCCAATATATAATAACCTTTCTGGTTTTTTGTTTTCTAAACCTTTGATTGTAGGCTCTATAGAAAATAAGATATTAGAAAATAAAAATATTGATAGTAGAATGAATTTCATAAAATGATTTTAACCTATCACTGTTAATTTAGGACATACATAATTGTTTTTACATGTATAAAGATATCGTTATTATTGGAGCAGGTATTTCTGGAATCGCCGCTGGCTATAATTTAAAAAAAAGTTGTCCAAAAAAATCATTTTGCATTCTTGAGGGAAGAAGTAATATAGGTGGGACATGGGATTTATTTAAATATCCTGGAATAAGGTCTGATTCAGATATGCATACATTAGGCTTTAGATTTAAACCCTGGATTCATGATAACTCTATTGCAGACGGACCTTCAATTCTTAGCTATCTAAATGAAACAATTGATGAAAATAATTTAAATAATAATATTTTATTAAATCACAAAGTTATTTCGGCTAATTGGAACTCAAAAGATGCAACTTGGGAACTTAAAGTGTTATCGAATGGTAATGAGATTAACGTAAAATGTAATTTTCTTTTTTTATGTGGTGGTTACTTCAGTTATACAAAGCCCCATATGCCCCACTTTATAAATCAGGATAAGTTTAGGGGTAAAGTTATTCATCCTCAGTTTTGGGATGAAAATCTAGACTATAAAAATAAAAAAGTTGCTGTTATTGGTAGCGGTGCAACTGCAATTACAATAGTTCCAGAAATTGCTAAAAAAGCTAAACATGTTGTAATGATTCAGAGATCACCAAGTTATGTTGTTTCGAGGCCGCGTGTTGATTCAATAAATAAGTTTTTAAGTAAGTTTTTACCCCAAAAGTTTACATATTTTTTAATTAGATGGAAAAATATTCTATGGCAAAGTTATACATTTTATCTCGCAAGAAAGTTTCCAAATCGAATTAAAAATCGAATTATTGACCTATTAAAAGATGAATTGGGTGATGATTATGATATTGAAAAACATTTCACTCCATCCTACAAACCTTGGGACCAAAGAATGTGCCTTGTTCCAGATAGTGACTTATTTTTAGCTATTAAAGAAAAAAAAGTTTCTGTTGCAACAGATACTATTAAAGAATTTCAATCAGATGGAGTAATGTTAGATTCTGGAGAAAAAATAAAAGCTGAAATTATTATCACGGCTACAGGAATTGAATTAAATACTCTTAACGATATTAAAGTGATGATTGATGATCAAGTTATAAATGCTCACGATCACTTAACTTATAAAGGTATGATGATGAGCGGCGTACCTAATCTAGCTTTATCTTTTGGTTATGTAAATGCGTCGTGGACTTTAAGGGCTGATCTAACATGTGAATATGTTTGCAGACTGATTAACTTAATGGATAAAAAAAATGTTTCTTGCTGTACCCCAATAGATGATCTTGATGCTTATGGAGATGATAAGCTTATAGACTTTACATCTGGATATATCAAAAGAGGTTTGCATATGATGCCCAAACAAGGAAACAAATCTCCATGGAAAAACTATCAAAATTATATTAAGGATATTTTTTCTATAAGATATATATCTATAGATGACACAAACCTTAAATTTCATAATTCAAAAGATTAATCATATTTTTTCACAAGTACATTGGCATTGAAATTGCATGTAAATTTATGTAATCAACAACAAAAAAGGAGTATTAAAATGAAAAAAATATTATTAATAACTTTCTTTCTTCCTTTTATAGCTTTCGCTGAATACGAGATTAAGGCCGGTATGATGGTTGAAGGAAAAATAGCATCTGTTAAGACCTCTGGTAAATATGCTTCATTTGAGAAATGCAAAACTTATGCTGAAAAAAGAACAAGTATCAAAGCATTCACATTTGATTCAAAAAAAGATAAGTGTACTTTGTTCAAATCAATCAGAGGAATAAAAGAGGATGCTAATTCAACCTCAGGAATGATTATAGAAGTATAAGAAATATAATAAAAAATGGTGGAGCTACGCGGGATCGAACCGCGGACCTCTTGAATGCCATTCAAGCGCTCTCCCAGCTGAGCTATAGCCCCAATCGACACGATATTGTACATGATGAATTCAGAAGATGCAGAGGAACTTAATTTGTCAGAATCAGCTTATATGACATTGACTATCGATCACGTCTTTTAAATAGGTAGTGAGAAACAAAGTATTCTTTGCCTTTGTTTAATGCAAAAAAAGCCTCACAGGATAAGAAAAAGATTCTCCACCTGTTAAACCAAATTTTTGGCTCATCATAATGTTTCTTGAATATATCTAAGATTTTTTTCTTATTTTTATAATGATTGTTTAGCCAAGCACTACAAGTTTTTGAATAGTGATTTCCATTAATATTCCATTGATTGATTATTTCTAATTCTCCCTCAAAATACTCAAAAATATCTTTACTAGGCATGATTCCACCTTGAAAAAAATATTTTGTCATCCAATCAAGATTATTTTTAACTTCATATAGATATGTTAGTTTTTTATGACAGAAGATATGAATGAATAACCTTCCATCAGATTTAAGTAAATGATAAATAGAATTAAAAATTAGCTTATAGTTTCTGAGATGTTCAAACATTTCAATTGAAACAATTCGATCAAATTTTTGATCTAATTGAAGGTTATTTACATCCATTTTAAGAGCATTGATATTTGATAGCCCTCTTTTATGTGCTTCACTTTGAATATAAGTAATTTGATCATTGGAATTACTAACTGATGTAATGTTTAAGTTTGGGAATCTTTCAGCAACATATAAAGAAAAACTACCCCATCCACACCCTAGATCAAGAACTTCATGACCGTTCTTAATATCGGCTCTATCTATATAAAGCTTAAGCATTGACTCCTCTGCATCATCAAGAGAATCTGCATTATCAAATAGTGCACAAGAGTACTTATGATTTTTTCCTAAAACATAATTAAAAAATTCAGGAGGAACTTCATAATGTTGCTCATTTGCATCATGAGTTTTTTCAGCAACAGCTCCTTTGGAAAGTTCAGTGATAATCAAGTCTTTATTATCAGCAACGCTCTGTTCATTTAGGCGCCTATTAGAGATGAATCTTGCAGCTATTTTTATTAAGGCATCAGGAATAAAGCCTGATTCTGCTAATGATAAAAGAAATCTTGTCATATCTTATTAAGCTAACATAGAAAAACAAGTATGAAAATAAAATTTATAGTTGAATAAAACTCAGAATTTTTTTACCCAGTAATTATTCAAAATACTCATTTACATTTAAATAATACTTTTTAAGTAAATTTATTATTATTTAAGAAAGATTACCTCTCCTGGAATAAGAGTTTTAAAATTATCAATTCCATTGATCTTTGCTGCATCAATTAGCCTTTCTCGAGGCTCAAGAGTATCTTCAGCAGTTAAAGTAAAAGTACCCCAATGCATTCCAAAACTATATTCAGCATCCAAATCTTGCATTATTTTAATTGCATCTTCTGGGTTTACATGACTTTCTGACATAAACCATTCTGGATCATATGCACCAATAGGCAGCAGAGCATATTTTGGTGACCCTAATTTTTTTTTAGTTTGAATAAAATCTTGTGAGTATCCAGTATCACCAGCATGATATAAGGAATAATCACTAGTCATTATGTGCCAGCCGCCCCACAAACTTTCATTTCTATCGAATAATCCTCTTGCTGACCAATGCTTTACTGGTGTGAAAGTAAATATAAAATCCTCTATAGATATTTCTTGCCACCAATTAAATTCATTAACATTAGTAATTTTTCTTTTTTTAAAAATATCTAGGTCCCCTTCTGGAATTAAAAATATAACCTCAGGAAACTTTTCAGAGATTTTTTTTAAAGATCTAATATCAAGGTGATCATAATGATTATGACTAATTGTAACCACATCAATTGTGGGAAGATCATTTATCATTAAACTCGGTGGAATTAATCTTTTAGGGCCAAGTCTTTTGAATGGAGATGCTCTTTCAGAAAATACTGGATCGGTAAGTGTAGTTAATCCATTTTTTTTAATTAAAAATGTAGAGTGACCAATCCATATCAGATAATTATCATCATTATGAAGATCAATATTTTTCCACTCTTCAGATAAATCAATGCTTGCTAAAATTGGTTTTGACTGATTTCTTTGCCATCTAATTAAATCCTTGATGGATTTATCTATAGCTTCTCCGTCTGTATTTTTATATTTTGCATAAACAGTTTCTGAAAATATTAAAAAAATTAATAGAAAGTATTTATACATTTTCTGAAAGCTTAAGATTTTTTGATTCTAAATTTTATATATATATTCATTAAAATAATTATGAATTTTGAAAAATAAGCGAATATAGTTCTGAGAAATTTTACTTTAAAGGTTTTAATGTTCAATTTTAAATATAGTTTTAATTGTAATATTTTAATCTATAAATAAAAAAAGGCCGGATAATCCGGCCTTTTAATCTTAAAAAGATATTTTAGAACTTAATGTTCCATTTGACGTATGTAATTAAACCTGAATTACCATAAAGGTCTAAGTAGGTTTCATAATTATTATTACGTCCTGGTAAAGGATCATTATCCTCAACATTAAACATTCCATATGTAACAACACCATAATTACCTAGGTCAGCTCTAATCTGAAGATCAAGAGCACTGTAATCATCTTGTATGTCACCATCTTTTACAATTCCGCCTGTTGGGTTACCTTGTGCATCTGTTTCAGCATCAGATGAGAGATAGTAATCTCCTCCGATAGTTCTCTGAGTTAATGCAACGCTATATGCATCCCAAGCATAACCAACTGTGATGTTATTTCTCATTTCAGGTTGACCTGAGAAACCAACATTGTTAGTTGTTTGGTTACTACCTGTGAATGAATCAGTATTGTATTCATCCATTGAAGTGTAATCTACCTGAACAGACATGGTACCAGGACCAACATCTCTCATATAACCTACAAATAAGTCATAACCAATAACTTCAATTTCACCAACGTTTGTGAAACCTGCACCAACATAGTCTACACGACCATTAGCACAAGATCTTGTTGAATAAATTGCAGGATCATTACCTACAGTACTGTAATATGTTGCTCCAGCAGGACATGCATCACCAACTGTTCCAGTACCTACTGGATTACCAGCAGCACTTCCATCTGAACCAACTCCATCTGAATCATAAAAATTAACAGTGTTAGATAATGCTGAACCACCAACATACTCATTCCACATTACGTCTTGAGTACTAACTGATGAAATTGCATCCATAACTGTAATTTCATAATAATCAAATCTGACTGTTAATCCATCTAGTGCATCAACAAGCATTCCCATATCTTGCTCTACGCTCATTGTGAATCCTTCAGAAGTCTCAGGACCTAAGTTAGGATTAGCAGTTATTAATGTTGATATTTGTTTTGATGAACAATCTGCAGCAGAAACACCAGCAGCAGCACAAGCAACATAGTCAGTTGCAGTGTTAGCACTAAATGTAGTTGCTCCATATAAATCATCCATTGTAGGAGCTCTGAATCCTTCACCAGTATTGAATTTAACAACAGTACCTTCTACAGGAGTCCATAAAGCACCTAACTTAAATGAATCAGCTTCACCAACATCAGAATAATCATCTCTTCTGAATGACGCAGTAACTTCTAAATTATCCATTACTGGGAGTAAAACTTCACCAAATATTGAATCAATAGTTCTGTTTCCAAAACCTGAATTACCAGCAGAACCACCTACAAGTCCACCTTCTGAATGCTTGTCATATTCAGCTGAATATCTGTTCTCAATTTGCTCAACACCAACAAGTGCTTGAACTGATCCACCTGGTAAATCAGCAACGTTATCAAACTGAACAACGACATCTTGTTTCTCGTAGTGATTTGTGTATTCAACTAGAGTAGTTGCAGACATAGCTGCTAAACCAGCTTCTGAACCAAATGGCTCATCGTTATATAGATTAGAATCTAATCCAGCATAGTCTAGGTAATATCTACCAATATCAGTACCATAAAATTTGTTGTACTGGGTACCAGCAACAACTTCTATGTTGTCGTTAACTCTGTAAGTCAATTCGAACACTGCATCCATGCCGTTATCAACAAAGTGCATGCCACGGTTACCAATACCTGTCCATCTCCAATAGCCTTGTACTGGCTCATCGTAAGGGTTAGCAGGATCTGTAGCTAAAATTCCAGGATATCCAGCTGCTGGAGGAGCAAACCTACCAGTAGACTCGTTTCTTAGAAGATTAACTCTTGAATATAATGAAAAATCATCATTGATATTGTATTCAATGTTAGTTGTTATGCTGTCTCTAAATGTTGCAGCATCAGCAACCATAATGTCAGCCCAAGCATATCCGCACATTCCAGTTGGCTGTGCACCAGGATATGTTGGAGTAACAGTACCACCTTGACCAAATACTGCACCACCAAAATTAGGTCCCCACCATCCATCTACTGGATTGTCCATAGAACCCGGACATGTAGGTGCTGCAAAAAGATCACCTGTTACAGGATCTGCAAGGTTTTGAGAATACCAACTGATACCATAAGATTCTTGATACATGTTCACAACGCCATCACCATCAGTATCGTTGGCTCTTGCTTGTGTATACCATCTATCTTTTAGGTATATTTCATCTCTTTCATCATGCTCTACCATTACTGTTACATAACCTTTGTCATTAGTAGCACCATAAAGGAAAGAAACTGAGTTTTCTTCACCATCATCTCTATCTCTATCTCCACGTCTGAAATTGAATTCAGCTCCGTCGAAACCTTTTTTTGTAATAACATTGATAACACCAGCAATCGCATCAGATCCATAAACTGATGAAGCTCCATCAGCTAATATTTCAATTCTGTCAATTGCAACAGTAGGTATCATGTTGATGTTAGTTGCACCAGATCCACCAAGATGTGGAGAACCAGGCATTCTTCTACCATCCATTAATATTAAAGTTCTTGAAGAACCCAGTCCCCGCATACTAATAGTAGCGTTACTCATAGCGCTACTACCCGCTGTTGGGGCAGAGGATCCAAAAGAATTATATATGGATTGTCTAAGAACGTCGGCAGCTATCAAGCCAGATGAAGCGTCAATATCCTCACTTGTGATAACTGTAACTTGTGCGGCACTATTCAAAGAATCTCTTTTTATCCTAGAACCAGTTATTACAACCTCTTCTACATTTTCATCTGCAGATGCTTCTTGAGCTGCAACATTGATATTTAAAACACCAAATGAAAGCACAAGAACTGCAAATAAATAATTTTTTATTTTAAACATACAATTCCCCTGTAAGTTATTTAAATTTATGCGCATAGCATTCCGCTAAAACACGTTTATGAAGCTATTGTTTCATTGTTTTGACAATATTGCTACAGTTTTTTGTAATTAATTATATTTATATATTAGTAATTAATATAATGTGGATATAGTCAAAATTGATATAAATATGATCAAAAATACATATAAATATAATTTATCTTATACAATACTTATATCTAATATAAATAATCTTTATAAATGTTACTTAAAAACAAAAAAATCTTAATTACTGGAGTTGCTAACAAATATTCAATTGCTGCAGGAATTGCTAAATCTATGTTTAGAGAAGGTGCAGAACTTGCTTTTACCTTCCAAAATGAGAGACTTTTGAAGAATATTAAGCCAATTGCCGAAGCATGTGGCTCTGATATATTAGTTGAATGCGATGTTAGCGATGATGATTCAATTAAAAATGCGTTTTATTCTCTTAAAAAAAAGTGGAAAACCTTTGATGGTCTTGTTCATTCGATTGGTTATGCACCCTCAGACCAATTAGAAGGAAATTTTGTTGATGTTACTACTCGAGAAGGCTTTAAGATAGCTCATGATATTAGCTCTTACAGCTTTACTGCGATGGCCAAAGAGGCAAAATCAATGCTTAATGATAATTCTGCCCTTCTGACTCTTACTTACCTTGGATCAATTCAAACTATGCCTAATTACAATGTAATGGGTCTTGCAAAAGCTTCTTTAGAGGCAAACACTAGATTTCTTGCAGCCTCTTTAGGAAGTAATAATATTCGTGTAAATGCAATCTCCGCTGGTCCGATAAAAACTCTCGCTGCCTCCGGAGTTAAAAATTTCAGAAAAATGCTTAATCAACACTCTCAAAGAGCTCCATTGGGCAGAACTGTTACTTCAGAGGAGGTTGGTAATACAGCAGCATTTTTATGCTCTGATTATGCAAGTGGTATCACAGGTGAAATAACATATGTTGATGCAGGTTTTAATATTTCTGCAATGCCACTCAAAGAGACTTTTGATGATTAAAGCAGCATATGAAAAATATTTACTTCCAAAACTTTTAGATACTTGCTGCTCCACTAAACCTGTTAACTATCAAAGAAAAAAAATTGTGCCAGACGCAAGAGGAACAATTCTTGAGATAGGAATTGGTTCTGGACTCAATATCCCTTTTTATCAAAAATCAAATATTCAGAAAATTATAGGACTAGATCCCTCAGAAGAATTGTGTGAGATGGCAAAAAAATGTGCAAAAAAAAATAAAATTGATGTTAATTTTCTTATCAATAGTGCAGAAGAAATTAACCTACCCTCAAATTCAATTGATACAGTCCTTCTCACCTATACACTATGCACAATCCCTGAACCACTAGATGCTTTGGATGAAATTAAGAGGGTTTTGAAGTCTGATGGGTATATTCTGTTTTGTGAACACGGGACAGCACCGGATTTAAATGTTCAAAAATGGCAGAACAGGATAAATCCTCTTTGGGGAAAACTTTTTGGTGGGTGTAATATAAATAGAGATATTCCTAATCTCATTTTAGAATCAGGTTTAAAAATTAATAAGCTTGATCAAATGTATCTTCCAAGTACTCCGAAAATTGTTGGTTACAATTATTGGGGTAACGCCTCCTTATAAATTCATGAAAAATAGGCCCGTTGTCATTGGCATTGGTTGCATTCAACAAAAAGGCAATTTTGATGATCTTGATGAAGCTTTGATTCTGATGGACAAAGCTTTTAAAAAAGCAGTTGATGATACAACAAATAAAAAAATTATTGACTATATTGATGAGATTCAAATTCCAAAAGGTTATTGGAAATATAGAGATCCAGCAAGGTGGATTGCAAATAAGAATGGTATCAAGTCCATTGAGACAAGTGTTTCAAAAATTGGAATACTTCAACAAAGTCTTATTAATTCTGTTTGTAACAAGATAAACGTTGGAGAAATTAGTGCCGGAGTAATTCTTGGTGGAGAATCAAGATATAAGATGCTAAAAGCTTCAATAGAAAACAAAAAATATAAAGAATCAGAATTAACCATCAATCCAGATAGATACATAAAGGCACCGAGTGATCTTAATCTTGATATAGAAAAAAAAGAACTTGGTGAAATGGCAGTAGGATATTATGCGATACTTGAAAGTGCATTTAGAGCAAAAACAAAAAAAACTTTATCTGAACAGAGTGAATTCATAGCAAACCTTTACTCACATTTTTCAAAGATTGCATCGAATAATGAATTCGGCTGGATTGATGAACCATTACAAAAGGAAGAGATTAAAAAAGAGAGCGATAAAAATATTCTTCAAGCCTTTCCATATTATAAAAATCATTGTACAAGTTGGAACGTAAATCAATCATGTGCACTAATAATATGTTCAGAATCTATAGCGGATAAGCTAAATATACCAATAAATAAAAGAGTCTATCCATTATCTTCAACTGAAAATAACCATATGATTCCTGCACTTCAGAGACAAAACCTTACAAGATATATAGGCATGGAAAAAGCTGCAAATTTTATTATAGATATCTGTAAAAAAAATAATATCGATGTTGATTTTTATGATTTTTATAGCTGTTTTCCTGTTGCCGTTCAAATGTTTGCGGAATCACTAAATGTCAAAAACATATTCAACGTTTCAATAACTGGCGGTATGCCCTTTTGTGGAGGTCCTTTAAATAGTTTTGTTCTTCATTCAACGGCTAAAATTATTTCTGAAATAAGAAAAAAGAAAGAGTCTGCAGGTATAGTAACTGGAGTTTCTGGAATGATGACAAAACAGTCCTATGCATTATGGTCAAATAATTCATGCATTGATTTTACTCATAAAGATTTTACCGATGAAGCTCAATTAAATGATAAGCCAATTGACATTAGTGATCTTAAACACGGAGAAGGAAAGATCATTGGTTACACAATTATAAAAAACAAAAATACACCAAAAGCTATAATGTTTTTGAATACTAATGATAAAAAAAGAAAATTGATAACATCAAATGATATAAATGTTATCCATTCTATGGAGCGGGAGGAATGGGTTGGAAAAATTATCAAGTTCAAAAAAAATCAATTAGTCTGAACTGCAACTCCAGCATTTGGTCTTCTGAGGTCTGCAAACCCATAATTAATTCCATCAACTACATGAATACTTTGCGTGCTTCCAATGGTCATTTCATATTCGGTTTTATGCCCCATACTCTTGAGACGCCTTACAATATCTCTACTCACTGCCCTCTCGTGCTCAAGTCCTTCGTATGGCCAATCTTTATGAATTCTTGGAAGCATTGTCGCTTCACCTATATCTAATTCAAAATCAATGACACCTGTAATAACTCTTAAAATTGCAGCAGGAATATCAGATCCACCAGGAGAACCTGTTATTAAAAATAAGTCATTGTTTTCATCAAATACTATTGTAGGGGCCATCGTACTCATTGGTTTTTTACCTGGTTCAAACCTGTTACCAGGACTTGCTCCTCTGCTGATATCACCTTTATTGCCATATCTATATGCAAAATTATTCATCTGACTATTCATTAAGATTCCTGTATCTGGAATCGTTACTCCTGAACCAAAAGAAAGGCCTAGAGTATAAGTATTCGAAACAGCGTTTCCATCTTTATCAATAATTGAATAATGAGTTGTATCTTTGCTCTCTTTTCTTGGTTTATATGCAATTACATCTTCTACTGTGCTGGATTTATTAGAATCGATTGAGCTTATTAATTCTTTTATTCTTTCTATTGAAAGAAGTTCAGTTATTGGAACGTCAAAGTACTCTGGATCTCCAACATAATGAGATCTGTTGTTGTGCCCTCTTCTTAACGCTTCTGCAAGAAAATGATATGTTTTGGTAGAGTCATTTTTATATTTTTTAATATCAATATTATTAAGAATCCCTAAAGCTGTTAGTAAAGTAATTCCACCACCTGAAGGAGGAGCAGCAGTATAGACTTTATGACCTTTATAATTGATGGCAATCGGCATTCTAAAAAAAGATTTGTAATTTTTTAGATCTTCATGAGTAATTAACCCATTATTTTTTTCCATTGCACTTACAATCTTGTCTGCGATGACTCCCTCATAAAATCCTTTTATTCCATTTTTTGATATTTCTTTAAATGTATTTGCCAAATCAGGTCTTTTCATAACAGAGAATTCTTTTAAGGGTTCGTCATTATCAAAGAATATAGAATATGATTCGTTATCATTCCTTAACTGAGGTGTTACCTCAATAACATAATTCAAATCGCTTGTAACAGACACTCCATTTTCCGCTTGTTCGATAACTGGCTTCATTATTTCTTGAAGTTCTAGTCTGCCAAAATTTTTATGCGCTTCTAATAACCCATATACTGTTCCAGGTACAGCTGAAGCTAAATATGTGTAATCAACTCTTTCCCATAATTTAGAATTTCGATCAGGAATTTGTTTAGTGCCAAGTAATTTTTCAATTGAAGAGTTTCTGGGAGATTTACTTCTATAATCTATATAAAATATTTCATCTCTTTCTTTTAAATAAATTAACATAAATCCACCGCCACCAAGATTACCTGCTCTTGGAAGAGTGGTTGCAAGAGAAAATCCAACTGCTACTGCTGCATCAACAGCATTTCCTCCCATATCTAAAATTTTTATACCAATATCTGATGAAAGAGCATTCTGACTCACAACCATCCCGTTCAAGCTTTTGGTAGGATGAAATGGATGAGGATAATCAATATAGTCTGTACTATTTAAGTAAGAAACAAATAAAGCTGTAATTAATATTTTTCTCAAAACTTAAAAAATTAATGGGGCAAAATAATATGCAAATATTGTCACAACTAGTATGCCAATTATATTTAGCGCAAATCCAGCTCTCATCATTGTTGCAATAGTAAACTTATTTGATCCATAAACAATAGCATTTGGTGGAGTTGCAACTGGAAGCATAAATGCACAACTTGCTGCAAGGCAAACCGGGACTGTTAATGAAACAGGCAAAACACCAATTGCAATTGCTAGAGCTCCAAAAACAGGTAAAAAAGTTGTTGTAGTAGTCACGTTACTTGTAATTTCAGTTAAGAAAATAATTAAGGTTGCGACTGCCAAGATTAGTAATACTGGTGGAACTGAACTTAAAACCAACAGGCTATTTCCGATCCAAATTCCAAGACCACTTGAGCTTATTTGAGCAGCAAGTGATAAACCACCGCCAAATAAAATCAAAAGTCCCCATGGCAGATCTTTAGATCGCTCCCATTGAAGTAAATCACCTTTTTTTGATGCAGATGGTGTCATAAAAATTAAAATAGCTGCAATAATTGCAATTCCAGCATCAGTTAATCCGGATAAAAAATCAATCTTATTAAGCAATGTTCTGAATACCCAAGCAAAAACTGCAAAGCCAAAAATTATAGAAATTCTCTTTTCATCCTTGGAAAATTCTCCCATATTTAAAAGCATTGTTTTTAACTCTTCTCTTGCTTCAGTTGAAGCATTAAAGCTTATTGGAAATATATATTTTGTTAGAAGTGTCCATGCGCCAAAAAGCATAATTGAAGCTAATGGAACTCCTAGCATCATCCAATCAAACATTGAGATCTCAACACCATAGGTATCTTGCATGAAAGCACTAAAGACAATATTTGGAGCAGTACCAATCAACGTTGACATGCCACCAATTGTTGCTGCATATGCAATTCCAAGAAGCAAAGCAGTATCAAAATTTGATTTATCTTTCTGAGATAACCCTGGAATTGTCTCAGACATTACTCCACAAACAGCTAATCCAATAGGAAGTAACATTAAAGTTGTTGAAGTATTCATCACCCACATACTTATTAGAGCTGCAACAAGCATAAACCCGCCAACTAGCTTTCTTCCACTTGAACCAACAGAAATTATCATTTTTAAAGCAATTCTCTTATGCAATCCAGAGCTCTCAATACCAAGAGCAAGCATAAAACCTCCTAAAAAGAGATATATATTTTTATTGGCGTAAGGCAAGGCAGCATTATCAAAAGTTGTAACTCCCAAAAGTGGAAAAAGTGCTAATGGTAATAGTGCTGTTATTGCAACTGGAACTGTTTCTGTGGCCCACCAAATAGCCATCAGGACTGCAACAGCAGCAACATCCCATCCTATATCACTCAGACCAGTTGGCGATGGAGAAAACTGCATGAAAAGAAATATTATTATTCCTATGGAAAATCCCTTCTTTTTGTATGCAGCCATTAAATTATTATAGAGTAAAAAAAAGGGAGTTTTACAACTCCCTTTTTTAATTTAAAGATTTTAGAAATCCATTCTAAGATCAAGATAGTAATGTCTGCCTTCATCTCTGTGTATATCAGAGTAGAAACCAAAGAAACCATCTGCTAATGGAGCTCTCTCATCAGCAATATTTCTTACCATTAATCTTAATCTTGCATCATTCCCATTAAGTGTGAACTTCTTGTAGACACTTAAATTGGCAGTAGTCATTGATGGAATTTCATATACCTGACCATCATCACTTTTAACACCATTATCAAGCAGCTCTCCGACTCTCAAAGCTGAAAGTGATGCACCCCAATCTCCATTTCTGTAGTTTACTCTCAAAGTATCTTTACGATCTGTTCCAACATTTTCATTGTTTCTTAAATCGCCAAAACCCTCAATAGATGTATAAGGAGGAAGTGTGCCATCTGCAACTGCAGCTGCAACAGCTTGATATTTTGCACTTGGTGTTTGTTCAAACTTATCAGTCATAGAAGTTTGTAAAGTAACACTGAAATCACCAATAGATGTTTCAAAATCATAATAAACTGCTATATCAGTTCCCTCTACAGTTCTAAGAGCTAAGTTCTGATAAGGCTCAGTTATAGTATCTTGCTGACCAGCTGGACAAATACCAGCATTAAAGAAGTCATCATCATAAGATGCAGTAGGATCAGCATCTCTTAATACATATGAACCATCTAGTGCATATTTACCAAATTGATTATTAAGCACGTTTTTGCCTTCACAAAAAGCAAGCATTTCAGCAACAGTTGTTGCACCACCAATCCCTTGTTGTATTCTTAAAAGAAGATCATAAACACTTGAGTTATTTCTTCCAAAAAGACCAATGGTGTTGTCTTTTTCAATACTCCATGAATCAACTGTGACTGTGAGCGAATCATTTGGAGTAATCACAACACCAAATGTAGCATTATCAGACTCCTCAGGTAATAGATCAGGATTACCTAATCTAAAATGAAGTGTATTTGAAATAGTGTAATCATTTGCAAATCCACTGCCTGATGGAGGTCTCACATCGTTATTATTTTTATAAATTCTATATTCTTGAACAGCATCATTTCTTGTACCAGTTCTTGTTACAAAAGGCTGATTAATTTGAAGAATATTAGGTGATCTAAATGCTGTTGAGAAAGACGCTCTCAACTTTACCAAATCATTTACAACATATCCAAGAGCTATTCTTCCAACAGTAGTTGCTTCAGTGTCAGAAAAGTCTTCATTTCTAATAGCAATTTGTGCATCCATTTTTTCTGTAACTGGAACAATCATCTCCATGAAGGCTGATTGGACCCTTTTGACTCCATAAACATCAACTGTTGGACTTGAACCAAGCACACCAGATGTAAATGGATGTGATCTTGTTGGGCTTGTTACACCACAACAATCCTGATTTTGTATTGTTCCATCTAAATATGGATCCCTGTCATCGGTATATGTTTCTTTTCTTCTTTCAAAACCTATTAACATACCAACTGGGCCAGCAGGTAAATTAAATACTTCATCATTACTAATCTTAAAGTCAATCATGTCAAGAGTTGATTTATCTCTTCTGTATATGGTTGTCAGAATATTATCACCATTATTGGTATCCCAATTAGTATCAAAAATATTAAAAGCATCTGATGTGGTTGCTACCGCGCCATAGAACTGCTCGTACAAGGCTTCATATGTAATTCTGTTTCCAGCAGCATCTACACTTTTAGCATCTGCATTAACTATTGCAGTTTCCCAGTCCCAACCACTATTAGTTGTTCCTCTTAAGCCAATAAGAAATCTTGTGCTACTTTTATCAACACTTATTTCTCTGTTTAAGTTAAATGGTCTCCAGCCATCGATAGCAACAGATTTATCTGTTGGAAATCCAATACTTTCAGGTAATTGTGAGAACCAGTAATAGTTTCCAGGAATTGAGAACATACCTGATTTAAAACTACCAGCAGAAATGTATCTAAATGAATCAGATTGGTAGTATCCCATTTCACTGAACAACTCAACTCCATTTTCAAATTCATGATTTGTAAATACAAAAACTTGAGAACGTTGCATTTCACCACGATAATCACCCATACCTCTTTGATTTGATCTGTTATCTCCTAAATCGGTATTAAACATACATGTACCAAAGCCTGTATTGACTGCTCCCGGAAGTGCACAAAGAGCCGCACCACCCCTTGGGTCTGAAGCATCAGCTAATTCAGTCTCACCATCTTTAACTGCTACCCATGGAAAATCACCATTATATTTACTATTTAAATCTAATTGGAACCAACCATAAGTACTAGTGTTACGCATTGCGGATACATTAAATGGGGAATCGTCAGGAAGGTAACGCCTATAATCTTGGCTATACCAACGTTCGTCTTCACTAGCTTTAATTCGACCCCGGTCTCTATATCTAGCAAATACTGATATGTTTGTAGCTCCATCGTTAAAAGCTTTACCAAACTTGTAACTTAAATCTGTGTTCGTTGCATCAAAGTGCTCATAACCAGTAACTCTTACTGAAAGGCTAGACCCTTCATAATCAGTTTCCAAAACATTATTCACAACACCAGCAACAGCGTCAGCACCATATATAGCTGAGGCACCATCCCTTAAAATTTCAAGTCTATCCAAACCATTTGTTGGAATTAAATTCGTATTAACAGTGACGGTTGGAACAAAATCACCACCAATGAATTCAGTTTGATATCCAGCATTGTTAACCATCCTTCTACCATTTAACAATGTAAGAGTATTACCAACACCCATATTTCTTAAATTGTATGCACCTGTATCACCTCTACCGGCATTGACACCACCAGAAGCTTGCTCCTGCTCGTTAAAGAAATTTAGACCTTGTTCAACAACATTTTCAATTAATTCATCACCGTCACTAACACCAAGAGCTTCAATATCATCAGCTGAAAGAACTGTAACTGGTAGTGCATCGGTAATTGATGCTCCTTTAATTTGTGAACCAACGACAACAACTTCTTCAACTTCAGAATCAGAATCATCGCTCTCTTGAGCTACCACAGCGAGAGGCAGCAACAAAACAAGTGAAAATAAATATTTTAAGTTTTTCATAGTATCCCCTTTAAAAAACGCGTTTTAATGACT
>LULI01000022.1_pt1 | contig 83858 bp, 82 predicted proteins | sample 728191 | NCBI WGS metagenome assembly LULI01 (sample SAMN03860293, study PRJNA289734) | marine metagenome | biome: seawater column; feature: ocean; material: water; isolation source: Red Sea water column Station 169 - depth 50m | place: Saudi Arabia: Red Sea | collected 2011-10-15 | depth 50 m | reverse complement strand
ACTGGTTTTGGAGATTGAGCAATTAATTGCATTAATGATGAACAAAGTTTAAATAAATCATTCAAATCGGATTCTTTATTTTCTTTGTCCTTAGAAAGTTCTTTAATTTCTTTTAAATTGTGACCCGAACAAAAAACATTTCCCTGTGAAGCAATTATTATCACTCTAATACCATTATCTTTTGAGGCATTCTCTATGACGCTTATCAAACTCTCCATCATTTGAGTGGATAATGCATTTTTGTTTATAGGATCATTAAGGGTTAAACGCAATATACCTTTTTTAAGTATTTCTGCGTTAAGAATGTTTTCTTGAGGATTGTTCATAAAATTATTAAATGTCATATATTTCTAATAGTCCAATTTAATTTTCTAAAACTTTTTTTGGGCACTCATTCATAACAAATGTTACTCCAGCATTTTTAGCAATAGTTTCAGATTTCTCATCAATAATTCCTTCTTGTGTCCATATTATATTTATTCCAGCTTTGATTGAATCTTCTGTTATTTTCAAAACATGATCTTTTGCACGAAAAATATCTACCATATCAATTTTTTCATTTATCTCACTTAAATCTGAAAAGCACTTTTTACCATAAATTTTATTATCTTTTTCTTTTGGGTTTATTGGAAAAACCTCATAACCTTTTTCGATTAAAAATTTTATAACCTTATTACTATCTCTTGATGAATTAGAGCTTGCTCCAACAACAGCAATACTTTCAACTTTGGATAAAATTGATTTTAGGGTTTCCTTATTCAATTTAGACTTCTTGCAAATTTTCTAACTTTTTGCATATGTTTATCAAAGTCTTTTTTTTCCATATTTGGAAGAATTGAATAAAATCTTAAATATTTTGTCTTAAGTCCGCCTAATTGAAAAACAGATTTTTTAAGTCTTCTATAGGGGATATTATCAAAAAGAGAAAAATTGAAGTAACTTATCATTGGTCCGCCATATGTCATGGAAACTATTCCAATTTTGTTTTTCATAGCGCCAGCAACTGGATATCCATAATTACCTAAAAATTTACTATCAGGCATTATTGATTTATATGAAAAAAACCATGTTGGATGAAGAACCCAGTCAATCCAATTTTCGAGAATTATATTCATTCTTAAATTATGGCACGCACTTATTAAAAACATTGCATCCGCCTTTTCAAGCCTTTTTCTATAATCAAGAACTAGTTTTGGAGGTGGATTTATATCACTTCTGTAAAACGGTAATTGTTCATTTTCATCATAAAGATTAATTAAATCAATCTCATGCCCAGTCTTTGTTGCTTCATCGATAAATGTATCTCTTATACAGGCGTTGAAAGAATTCTCAGTATTAAAATGACCAAAAACTACACAAATTTTCATTTTTTATAAGCTTGAGTCTTACTCATTACCAAATATAGTATTGTGAGTATTATTTACTCTTACAAACGTTGTGCATTTAGAGAGTGTTTTTAATTTATTAGCGCCGACATAAGTACAGGCTGATCGAATACCACTCAAAATGTCTTTAACAGTATCATCTGCTTTTCCACGATAATTCACCTCAACTGTTTTGCCCTCTGTACCCCTATATTCATTATGATTTCCATGTTTACTCATAGCGGATTCTGAAGCCATTCCATAAAATTTCATCACTCCGTCTTCTATTTGACCTTCACATTCATCATGACCAGCTAACATACCACCAATCATTACAAAGTCTGCTCCACCTGCAAATGCTTTTACAATATCTCCAGAACTAGTGCAGCCACCATCTGCAATAATATGAGCATCTAAACCATGCGCTGCATCTGCGCATTCAATGACAGCGCTGAGTTGTGGATAGCCAATTCCTGTTTTAATTCTTGTTGTACAAACTGAACCAGGACCAATGCCAACTTTTACTATGTCAGCACCTGCGAGAATAAGCTCTTGTGTCATATCAGCAGTAACAACATTTCCTGCTGCAATTGTTGCATTGGGACACTTATCTCTAAGTTTTTTTACAGCATCAACAAATTTAATAGTGTAACCATTTGCAACATCAAGACCAATAAAGCCAGATGACATTTTTGACAATCTGTTAATATCATCTATTCCTCCAAACCAACAAATGTTAGCTTCTCCTTTTTTAAATTTATTCGAGTCTCTTTTAAGATAATGTTTTGCGGGACAAGTAATAAGATTATTTTTTGAAAGTATTTTATGCATTGCTGGAGTACCAACTGTATCCATATTTGCTGACATAATTGGAACACCAGACCACTTTCTTTTACTCCAAAGAAATCTATGTGTGCGCTTTAGATTTACTTCGCCTCTTGAACTCATTGTCGACCTTTTGGGCCTAATTAAAACATCAGAATAATCTAACTTTATATCTTCATTTACTAGCAAAACAAATATCCCCTACAACCTTATACTTTATCTCATTAAATACATCATTAAAATAATTTACAAATTTTTTTTAGTTTTATAGTTCTTAATTATTAACACTCAACGGTAGAATAACTTGAAGCTGTAAGTTGTGAATATAAATTTCAATAATTTCTCACAAAAAATGCATCAAATTGTAAAAGTTGTCCAGTTACAGGATTTGAAAATCCGGTTTCTAAATCATAGAGTTCAAATCCATTTTCTTTAAAAAAGCTAAAATAGTACTCATACGTTTTGTCCCCGTCATATAAGGAAACTAATGAACATTCCAATTTAACTGCATAAATCTTGTTAAGACTAGAGATCATCCCCATTAAGACCTGCTCTTCATAACCTTGAACATCAATTTTTAAAAGGCATTTGTCATTTGCATGGAAATAATCATCGAAAATATTATCTATAGTAATAAGTTTTACGCTTTCAGAACCGATATAATTTGCCTCAGGAGCGCTTTCTTCATGCTTCTCATTCATTGAAAGGATTGAGGAGCTTGCTGCATCATTGCCAGCTATGTTGATTACTGTTTCACCGCATTTCTCGCCAACTGCTGTTCGCTCATGAATTGTCCAATTTATATAATTTTTTGCATTACGAAGCAATTTATTATAAACATTATTGGTAGGTTCAAAGCTTACAATCTTTCCGGAATAATTATGTTCTAAAAGAGACATTGCGAACTGTCCTTTATTGGCCCCTATATCAAGTACAAGGTTTATTCCCAAGGATTCAACTGCTTTTACGTATCGTGGCCTGGATCTGTCAAAGAAACTCAACTTGAGATTAAATAACTTTAAGATCCATGTTACTAATTTCTTAATTAGTACTTTCATAAAAACGTATAATTATTCTTTTCATTATTTATTTACTATAAGTTTGTAATCCTCATAGTTTTTGTTATTAGGCATATCTAACTTATGAGGTAATTTAAAGTCTTTAGAAACATCACTATATTTGGAAAAAGTTAGTTCTAAAACTAAAGGCAAATCATCATCTTCTCTAATTGGTGCAAAATTATTGGCATGAGCATGGACTAAATTTAGGCTAAACTGATTTAGAAACTCTTCAATTTCTTTAAGATGTATATCAACATCATGCAATTCAATAACCATGCCAGTGATTCTTTCTTCATTGGAAATAATATCATTTAGAAAACGGTATTCAGAACCTTCTATGTCAATTTTTAAAAAAATATTTTTACTTTCTGTTGCATTTAGAACATTCAAAAATGTGCAATAGGCACTACTTTCAGTATTTAAGCCAACAAATTTTTGGATATGATGGACGTTAGATTGGGAAAAAAATCTATTATATTTTAAAAGCACTTTCAACCAGTGGAAAAAAATTTTCAAATTATCAATCCTTATAATTGACTTAATGACTTTTTTAATAAAATATTCTTTACTCACACTTGCATCATATGCAAATATACACACTTTTTTACGACTTAAGAAATCCTCTTCAAAACTCCAGTCATCATTAATACCAAGGCCTATTAGTATCTCTGATTTTTCGATGTCGGATTGCGAAACGAGATAACCGCCGTCATATTTTTTTCCAATCCTTATTAAATCTCTTGCTTGCTTTACTGAAAAAAAATTTGGTAAGTGTGCTTTCATAATTTTCTATACTTTGAACTAACAAATATAGTTTATAAGTTTATTTCTAATATCTCCTATCAATCAAATACTTACTAGAAATTAAGACTTCTTAATAATAAAGATATCATGCTCTATCCTCCAGCTCATTTGATTATATCTTGCCCAATCGACTAGGTAGTCTATTGAGGGATAATCTTCACCCTTGACTGATGGTAAAAAACATCTGACATCGTCGATTAAAATAGTCATATCATTGAAGTTGCTTAAATTTTTTTCGATTGCTCTCAATTCATCTTCTACAGGACATTCTTTACTTCCTTTAAAAGTTATACCTGCTGAGTAATGTCCATCAAGCCAAAAATTAATATCGCCACTAAGGGAAGGTAAAAGCTCAAAAAGAACATTTTCGCTTACGTCATTAAAAAGCGTAACATTAGAATCTTTAAAACGAAGACATGCTGATTTATAAAGCTCCTCACTGGGCTCTATTGAATAGACATGTGGAGAAATACTACTTAGAAATCTTGTTGTCGTCCCCAAATAGGTACCAGTTTCCACCCATTTTGCATCAGATATACCATGTTTATTAAATATTGATTGCTTTATAAATTGAGGACTATTATCCAGGTACCCTCTAGCTCGCCAATCTTTCATACTAGACAAACTCTTGTACCTTTCAATTAGATTGTTTGAGATAAATTTACGGAAAAATGCTTTCATTTATTATCCATATATATCAAAGATTGTATTACATATTTAAGGCGATATCGAAAATTTTATTATATTACAATCATTATTCATTTTAAAAATTGAGATTTTATCAATAAAAATTAACATTTTTATTCCTACTCAATAGTAGAATGTCTCTGAAACCCCCTATTTAAAATGGTTTCAAAATAGTGTGTCACATTTGTGTCATACGAAATTTTTATCATATTCTAAGCATTATACATTTGAGAATTAAAATTTATTTATTTAGAATCCACTCCATTTTAATTCTTGATCTTGGATTATCTTTTAAATAAAAAAATGCCTCTTCGGTAAGATGAACTTCTTTATAACAATTGAAGTATCTGCCGCCAAATTCTCTGCCTGCGGGTTGTGCAATCATGAAATAATGCGTTTCATTTTCAGCAAAGTCTTCAGCATTAAATGAATATCCATCTCCATTACAGTTTAGAACTTCATCACCAAAGATTCTACCAAAGGCATATATATTGTTCTTACCATCAACTAAATCAAAAACTTGAACTTCCTGATCTCTCATATACCTCTCTGTGTTATTTACTCTTACAAATTTCCATAAACCATCTTGAGAATTAGAGAATACAAATATTTTTTCTTTTTTTAATTCAGGGTCTTCAAGTTGATCAAGAATTATTTGACCATTACCCTCTTTCTCAATATCACTCTCTAATAACAGTCCATACTCTAATGTTGTACAAGAAAACAAAAAAATCGAAATAAATATTAAATATGCATATTTCATAATGCTTAAAATATGAACTCTTCAAAAAAATCTTTTGAAAGATCTTGAAAAAATTCACTGCTACCTGATCTTGGATTTTCCATTTGTTTCAGAAAAAAATCTTCATTTACCTGAAAATCTTTAAAACATGCAATATTTAATAGTCCTCCATCAAATCCTTTCTGAATTACAAAATAATAAGTTTCAATCTCAGGAAACATTTCTGTATCAAATGTATAGGGTAGATCATCGCAATTTTCTTGTTCATTTCCTGCAAAAATCATAAATGAAGAAAGACTATTTTGCCCTTGCTTCAAATCAAAGATTTGCGTTTCAGTATGTTTCATTTTTCGAACTTCACCGTTTACTCGAACGTTAATAGTTCTGATATCAACATGATTAGAAAAGACAAATATCTTTCCTTTTTTTAACTCTGGATCAAATAACTCAGGAATGATCTTTCTTTGATCAATTGATGGTGTTGCGCATGATGAAATCAAAAAAATGGTAAAGATTAATCTAATGGTCTTCAATTTAAATTACTTTTAAAATTATAAAAATTACTCAAAGACTATAACAAATAATTCGTTTAGAAAATTCTTAATTTTATTTATAAAAAATTAACGTTTTTATTCCCACTCAATAGTAGAACACCTATGAAACCCTTGTATAGATAGTGTTTCAGAATAGTGTGTCACATTTGTGTCATATGAATTTATCGTAAAATTATAATTATTGGTTATATCAACCATCACCAAGTGCATATTTCCTCTGAGCATCAGAAAAATATTTAAAATCGAAATCAAACCTATATAAATCATATGAATCTCCCTCTTCCCGGCATAGAAATTTTAATATATCTTCATTTTGGATAAGATTTCTGAATTTCTGAGCATTTGCATTTTTTGTCTTGGTATCATCTAATCTTTCTGCGCCTATATAAAAATTATGCATTCGTGGTTCTTGGTACAAATATATAAGAAAAATATTTGATTCGTTACCTATTTTGAATCTGCATCTCAAAAAATTAGTATCATATTTAGAATTATTGAAAGTAGAAGAGCGAATATTATATGGATAAAATCTAAAATAAAGTCTATCTAGTTCTCCATTTGGTAAGATCATTTCAACTCTTAAACTATCTCGCCCTGGTAATCCTTTTAGTTGTTTTCCATATGCACTCAATCTGATGAATCTAGCATCTGTATAATCTCCCCACTCATCTACATAATTTCCTATTTTCCAGTCACCAAAACGTCTTAATTCAAGTTCTTCCTCACTTGGAGAACAAGAAAATAAGATAAAAATGGATAAAAACTTAACTACATTTTTCATTACTAAATTATGACATGAACTTATGACTTTCAATAGTTATGTAAATGTGTCAGATTTGTATTTGTAAGATTTGGAAACCTGCATTCTTACATTGAAGTGACAAATTGTGTCACACGTAAAATACTGATATTAGGTAATTATTTCATTCCCACTCAATTGTAGCTGGAGGTTTACTTGAGATATCATAAACAACTCTGCTGACCTCCTCTATCTCATTTACAATTCGATTAGAAACATTTTCTAAAAATTCATATGGAAGATGAGCCCATCTTGCAGTCATAAAATCAACTGTTTCAACAGCTCTCAAACCAATTACTTCAGCATATCTCCTTTCGTCTCCAACAACTCCAACAGATTTTACAGGAAGTAAAACAGCAAATGCTTGACTAACTTTGTCATACAGGCCTTCTCTAATTAGCTCTTCAATAAAAATACTATCTGCTTCTTGCAAGATTGATATTTTTTCTTTAGTAATTTCACCAATTATTCTTACGCCTAATCCTGGTCCTGGAAAAGGATGTCTTTCAAGCATTTCTTTTGGAATTCCAAGCTCAATACCCATGTTTCTAACCTCATCTTTAAAAAGATCTCTGAGGGGTTCAACAAGATCAAGTTTCATTTCATCAGGCAATCCTCCAACATTATGATGAGACTTAATAACTCTTGCCTCATTTGATTCTGAGCCAGAAGATTCAATAACATCTGGATATATTGTTCCTTGAGCTAAAAACTTAATATTTTTTAATTTAATGGCCTCTGAATCAAAAATATCTATGAATGTTCTTCCTATAACTTTTCTTTTTTGTTCTGGATCATCAATATTCTCAAGATGTCTAAGAAAAACGTCCTGACTATCTGATTTAATTACATTAAGATTCATATTGTCTTTAAAGGTTTTCATGACTTGGGTAGCCTCACCTTTTCTTAAAAGTCCATTATCAACAAATACACAGGTTAAACTCTTTCCAATTGCCTTGTGAAGAAGAGCTGCAGTTACAGATGAATCAACTCCTCCAGATAAACCCAATAAGACTTTGTCTTTTTTTACAATTTCTTTAATTTCTTTTATACGTTGGTCAATAAGATCATCTATTTTCCAGTCAGCACAGGCATGACATATATCAAATAAAAAATTTTCTATTATTATTTTTCCATCATCTGTATGAGTTACTTCTGGATGAAATTGAATTGCATAAATTGGAAGTTTTTTATGCTGCATCGCTGCAATAGGTGCAGTCGAGGTAGATGCTAACAATTCGTAATCATCAGGTAGATCTTGAACTTGGTCCCCATGACTCATCCACACATTTGTTTTTTTATTAAGTTTATTAAATAATCGTGAATCTGAAACAATTTCTAATTCTGCATGTCCAAACTCTTTATGAGCAACTGATTCAACATGACCCCCCATTTGTTCTGCTAATGTTTGCATACCATAACATATCCCTAGAATAGGAATATTTAAGTCAAAAATACATTGTGGTGCTCTAGGAGTATAACTTTCGGTTACTGAATTGGGTCCACCTGAGAGAATGATTCCTTTAGGATGTAAATTTTTTATTTTATTCTCATCAATATCCCAAGGATATATTTCAGAATAAACATTACTCTCCCTCACCCTTCTTGCTATTAATTGAGTATATTGTGATCCAAAGTCTAGAACTAAAATTGTATCAATGCTTTTATTATTTACCGATAGCTTTTGCATCTATAAGCTAGCTTCTCTGATAATTTGGAGCTTCTTTTGTAATCATGACATCATGAACATGGCTTTCTGCCATTCCAGCATTAGTAATTTCAATAAATTGGCTTTGTTGTTGCATTTCATCTATATCCTTACAACCAATATAACCCATGCTTTGCCTCAATCCACCCTCCAATTGATTAATAACATTTATAACTAATCCTTTATAAGGTACTCTTCCCTCGATGCCTTCAGGAACTAGCTTATCAGATTCCACATTCTCTTGAAGATACCTATTTGCATCATTTCTTTCTGTCATTGCTCCGATAGATCCCATACCTCTATATGTTTTGAAACTTCTTCCCTGAAAAAGCTCAACTTTGCCAGGTGCTTCTTCTGTTCCTGCAAAAAGACTACCTAACATTACAGAATCTGCACCTGCGGCAATTGCTTTAGCAATGTCACCAGAAAATCTTATCCCACCATCTGCAATAATATTCACATTACTTTTTTTAAGTGCTTCTTTTATTTCTAGTATTGCTGTGACCTGTGGCACCCCAATACCTGCAATTATTCTTGTTGTACATATTGAACCCGGGCCCATCCCAACCTTTACAGCATCAACTCCTGCTTTCATTAACTCTAATGCAGCATCTGGAGTAGCAATATTACCACCGATAATTTCAACTCCTTTAAAGGCATCTTTAACTGCTTTTATTGTCTTAATTACATTTTTTGAATGCCCGTGAGCACTATCTATAACAAAAACATCTACACCTGCTTTAAACAATGCCTCTGCCCTTGTTAAAGTATTTTTTTCAGTTCCAATGGCTGCAGCTACTCTCAGCCTGCCCGATTCGTCTTTAGTTGCATTAGGATGTTGTGCAGACTTTTCTATGTCTTTCATTGTTACAAGTCCTGTAAGACCATAGTTTGCATCAACAACCAAAATCTTTTCGATTCTGTTCTTGTACATAAGTTGCATAACATCCTTCTGTGAAAATCCTTCATTTACTGTTACTAATTTATTAAGCGGTGTCATTATTGATGCTACATCTGAATCCATATCCTCTGCATATCTGAAATCTCTTCCAGTGACAATTCCTTGTAATTTTCCGTCATCAACAACTGGCATTCCTGAAATACTTAGTTCACTTGTAAGTTTTTTTAATTCTCCAATAGAACTTGTTGATGTTATCGTTACAGGATCTCTAACAATGCCACTTTCATATTTTTTAACCGTTTTTACCTCTTGGGCCTGATCCTCAATTGAGTTATTTTTGTGGATTACTCCAATGCCGCCAGCCTCGGCTAGAGAAATTGCCATCCTAGACTCTGTTACTGTATCCATAGCTGCAGATAGAAGCGGCATCTTTAAAGAAATATTTTTTGTGAGACTTGATGAAATGTTTACATCACTTGGAAGTATGTCGCTATAACGAGGAAGTAGAAGAACGTCATCGAATGTTAACGCTTTATATTTTAATTTTTCCATGAGAGATTATAACTAAACCAAAAAAGAAAAAAAAGGTAATTACATATTAACGTTTCTTGATATCTGAGATTAGGTCTGCTAGTTCTGGTTTGTTTTTTTCAATTTCGTCTATCGTAAGTCCCTCCAGTTCATGAGGAAAAACTAGCCATTTATCAGTTTCATGGATATAAAAATCTGGCTTATTGTTTGTTAAATTTTTCTCAGGTTTAAAATATGGTGTTGCCACTTTAATTTCAGGTGTATTTTTTTTACACGCTCTTTTAATGTCATTGATAACCTGTTCAATAGAGTGGCCAGTATCATGAACATCGTCAACAATTAGCAGCCTGTCATGAGATTCCAGTTTTCTAATTACGTAATTTAAGCCATAAACTTGAACTTTTTCTTTTTTGTTATCAATGCCAGAGTAATAAGATGTCCTTATGGCAATGTGATCAGATTTAATGTCAAGAAAGCTCAAAAACTCTTGAACAGCAATACCTATTGGAGCGCCACCTCGCCATACACCAATAATATAGTTTGGAGCATAACCGCTTTTGTATACATTCCATGCAAGTTGAAATGAATCTTTAAGAAGACCTTCAGATTTTATGAACAATTTATCCATTTCTGAAATATGATTAAAATACTATCTAGATTATAGCTTTTTAATCAATCAAAATCAGAAATCGTAGCTTAATCTTGTCATAAACTGCCTTGGAGGAATAAATTCTTGCCCTGTAGCAGCAACACCAAAGACATCAGTCATTGATGAGTTCATGCCATCTTCGTCACCAACATTTAGAAGCATAAAATCAATTCCAAGATTATTATTAAAATCTAATCCTACAGTAATGTTAAAAACTGAGTATCCAGGAACAACGTCTACAACTGGATTATTTGAAACACGCTGCATAAATTCAGATCTTTTTATATATTGAAATATAGCAGTCAAACCATTTCCAGAAGACAAAACTGTTTCGTATGTTAAAGTTGCATCAGCTGTAAGATCTGGGGTTTTTGCAAGCTCATTACCTTTAACGTTTTCTCTTAAACCATAGCGAATATCTTCTTCACCAAAAAAGTATCCAAATGCTAAAACATTATCTAAAACTTCGTAATCAGCTGAAACTTCCGAATCTATAGATGCTAAATTCATATCAAAGGTTAAGTTATCTGATATCAGGGCTGTAAATTCAAGCTCAACACCTGACATTTCAGATTCTGGTATGTTTGCAACACCTCCTCTATATACATCTGGATCAGTAGCCTGAAATTGAAGATTTTCGTAATCATATGAAAAAACAGCAACATTAGCTCGCGCCTTTCCATCATAAAAGTCTGTTTTTAAACCAAACTCTATTGAATCTACTGTTTCAGGCTCAAATTTTTGATAAACCATTGGAGGCGCGTTATCATCAAAATATCCATATGTTAAATTTGTTCCACCAGGTTTATATCCAGTGGTAAAAGAGGCATAAACCATAGTTTCATCTGCAACATCAAATTCACCTGTAATACGACCTGTTACTTTGTCTCCACCGCCATCTGCAACAAAATTATCATAAAAGAAGTTTGTTACATCGGTTTCAAATGTATCATCAGAATATCTTAGTCCTGAAATTAATCTAAAAGTATCGCTAAAGCTGTAAGATGTCTCTACAAATACTGATTTTGATTCTCTTGAAGGGAATGCATCAGTAACAAAATCAAATTCAGCATCATAAACAGCGAACCTGGCAGGAATACTATTATCATGTTCATAACAATAATTAGGGTCTGCGAATGCTTCACCACAAACATATCTAATAACCCCATTTTGGTCATTATCAACATACCCCCTGATATGATTTTCAATTTCATGTTCCATGAAAAAAGCTCCAACAGTCCAATCAAGCTTTCCTCCAAGAGCAGGTTCATTAGAAACTAAATTAATTTCAAAGGTTGTTGTTTCAACTAGAGATGTTTCGGGTCTAAACTCCGCCATTGGATAATAAGGGGGCGTATAGATATATGGCAAAGCAGGTATTGATTGAACAATTTGGTCTTGATAATTATGTCTATCATTATCTCTATCGACCAAAATATCATCCTCTTGTGAACTTGCTAATATTTTTAAATTTGCGTAACCAAGATCAGACTCGTAGATAGCAGCAAAGATTTTCGATGTAAGTTCCTGTTTAGACATAGTATCTTGTGATAATTTTCTTTCATCCCTTGAAGCATCATCAATTCCTTTCATAGCAGCACCGTTTCTATCAACATCGAAAAATTGACCAAATACTCTCAGAGAGGAAGTCTCAGATAAATTAAATAACCAATCACTTCTTATACTAACGTTAGATGCATCATCTAAGTCCTGTCCATTTACAATATTTTCAGTAAACCCATCTCTTTCAATAGTTGAGACTGAAAATTTAGTTGCTACAGAATCAGAAATTGGGAAGTTTGTTGTAGCAGTTGCTTTTCTTAGATCATAATCACCAATTGTTAGCGAAGCTTTTGTTGAAAATTCACTTGTGGAGGGCATTTTACTGACAACATTGATTGCTCCACCTGTAGCATTTTGACCAAAAAGAGTACCTTGCGGACCTCTTGCAACTTCAATACGTTCAACATCAACAAAGTCTGATTGAAGAGAAAATGGAGAAGCAATAAATATACCATCAAGGTGATATGCGACTGATGGAGCAGCAATGGCATTTTGATTTGTTTCATTGCCAACGCCTCTTATAGATATAACTGTTTTATATCCTTCATTTTTGGCAACTGTAACACCAGGCACAATCGCGGTTAAATCTACAAAGGATGTTATATTTTTTGCTTCAAGCTCAGAATCTGTTAAAGCTGTTACTGCTTGAGAAACCGTCTGAAGGCTCTCATCTCTTTTCTCTGCGGTAACGATAATGTCCTCTATTACCGATTCTTGTGACATTAACTCAATATTAAAGAGAAATGCCAGTGAAGCTAGTTTTAAAAGTCTTAAAGTGTTTTTAAATATCATTGTCTGATCCCCATCAAATAAAATATATATGTATAATAAATCATGCAATCTCTGTGCCAAAATTTGTATATGCAGTACTTCTCAAAATACTTATGAATGAATGTATACTTTAATTAAATTAAAGAACAATCAAACTTATGAAACAAACCTTAGAGCTGATTTTTAAACTCCATGATAATAATACCACTATTAAAAAAGAATTATTAGCTGGTTTTACAACATTTATAACTATGGCGTACATTATCTTTGTAAATCCACAAATGATGGCAGCAAGTGGCATGGATCAAGGAGCTATTTTTGTTGGAACTTGCCTAGCTGCAGCAATTGCATGCTTTGTGATGGGTATATTTGCAAACTGGCCCGTTGGATTAGCTCCAGGAATGGGTTTAAATGCGTTTTTTACATATACAGTTGTTGGTGAAATGGGTTACTCATGGGAAGTTGCACTCGGGGCAGTTTTTATTGCAGGAATTCTCTTCTTTATAATGAGCATAACTAGATTAAGAAGTTGGATGATCTCCAGTATTCCTTTTAATTTAAGGATTGCTATGGGAGCTGGTGTAGGATTATTTATTGGGCTGATTGGACTTAAAAATGGTGGGATAATTGTAAGTAACCAAGCGACACTCTTATCACTTGGAAGTTTTTCAAATATAGAAACTTTATTAGCTGCTATTGGATTTCTTGCGATTTCAATTTTGTCTGTAAGAAAAATACCCGGTGCAATAATTATTGGAATTTTGATAACTACATTTATAGCTTTATTTTTAGGATTAATCGAATTCAGTGGATTGGTGTCTCTTCCTCCAGAAATTGCTCCTACTTTTATGAAATTAGATATTTTAGGAGCTTTAAATATTGGGATGATAACTATAATAATGTCTTTCCTTTTTGTAAACTTATTTGATACCACTGGTACTTTGCTTGGAGTTGCGACAAGGGCAAATTTGGTAAATGAAAATGGACAGATTAGTGATCTTGATAAAGCTTTAAAAGCTGATAGTAGCGCAAGCATTTTTGGAACCTTTTTTGGATGCTCTCCAGTTACAAGTTACGTTGAAAGTTCTGCAGGTGTTGAAGCTGGCGGCAGAACTGGTTTAACTGCAATTTTTGTTGGTATTTTATTTTTATTCTCAATGTTTTTATCTCCACTAGCATCAATTATTCCTCCATATGCTACAGCTGGTGCTTTAATTTATGTAGCAATTCTTATGTTAGGTGGAATGGAAAAACTCAATTGGTCTAATGCCACAGAGCTATTACCAGCTCTTGTGATTATTGTAATGATACCCCTAACCTTTTCTATTGCAGATGGTATTGCTCTGGGTTTTCTTACATATACTGCACTAAAATTTTTTAGTGGCAAATATAATGAAGTGACAATCGGAGCTTGGTTTTTAACTTTAATTTTTATTTCAAAATTTATCTTTTTATAAGATTAAACCAAATACATATATTATTGTAAGACCTGCATTTAGAACAATTAGTGACATTTCTCTCCATAAAAAACCAACAATAACCCATAGAGAATTTGCAATAATAAATGCCCAATGATGATATTCAAGCGCTGGTACAAAACTTGCTAAAAGGGCAGCTAAAATTAATATAGCTGTTGCTATCCATGCTAATAATTGAAACGGCTTTTCATTTTGATTCATTTTGTTTTAGAGTTTATTGCGAATCTTTAAAAAGAAGATCGGTTTTAGAGGCACAAATAAAGTCATTCATATGAAGTCCTTTGATTTTGTGAGACCACCAAGATACTGTTACTTTACCCCATTCAAGCATGATTTCAGGATGATGGTCCTCTTGTTCAGCTAGGTTTGCCACTTTATTTGTGAATGCAACCGAGTCTTTATAACTTAAAAAAGCATATGAGCAAACTAATCTCTTAATTCCCTCATCATCATTGATATTCCAAGATGATAATTGTGGCAGTAGGTCATTAATTTCTTTCTCAGATAAAACTGGTGCATCAGCCCTGCATGCCTCGCAATTAGTGTTCGATAATTTAGTCAACTTACAAACCACCCTTTGCTAATTTTGAAGGATCAAGAAGCTTTAAAAGTTTTGCTTTTGTTAAATCAGTCTCTTCAGAAGCCACATCAATTATCGATCTATTTTCTTTATATGCTTTTTTTGCAATATATGCAGCTTTTTCATATCCAATAATTGGATTTAACGCTGTTACTAATATTGGATTTTTGGACAATGAAAGTTCTAGATTCTTTTTATTAACTTTAAAATTACTTATAGTATTTTTTGATAATGCATTTGAAGCACCCGCCAATAAATTTATACTCTTTAGTAGGTTATATGCAATAACAGGAAGCATAACATTAAGTTGAAAATTACCAGATTGAGCTGCCACAGAAATTGTCACATCATTACCAATGACATCTGCGGATGCCATAGCAACCGCTTCTGGTATAACTGGATTTACCTTCCCAGGCATTATACTGCTTCCAGGCTGAAGTGCTCTTAATTCAATTTCTGAAATACCTGTTAAAGGCCCACTATTCATCCATCTTAGATCATTGGATATTTTCATCAATACTAGAGCAAGGTTTTTAAGCTCACCGGACAACTGAACGGATGTATCTTGTGAACTTAATTCATGATAAAAATTGCTGCTTGGAACACACTTATGTTTTTTTCCTAATAACAGTGACAATTCTTTAGCAAAGTATTTAGCAAATTGTTTATGAGCATTTATTCCAGTTCCAACAGCAGTTCCACCCTGAGGTAACTCTAAGAGTTTTTTTTGAAAAATATTTAGCATTTCATTTGATGAGTTTAGTTGACTAGACCATGCCATTAATTCTTCTGAGAAGTCTATTGGCATTGCATCCATTAAATGAGTTCTGCCAGTCTTTATAGTGCCTTTTAAAGATTCAGCCTTTTTTTCAATAACATTTATTAATTTATCTATTGCAGGTAATAATTTATTAGTAAGATCAAGATGAGCACTAATTTTTATTGCAGTAGGTATTACATCATTACTGCTTTGACTCATGTTGACATCATCATTTGGACTTATTGTCTCTTTAGAAAACTTCCCAGCCAAGTTAGCGATAACTTCATTTGCATTCATATTTGAGCTTGTCCCAGAACCAGTTTGAAAAACGTCTATTGGAAATTCATGATGATGTTTTTCCTGCCAAACTTCCTTGGCTGCTTTTGAGATTGCTTTTGATTTTTTTGAAGATATCAACTTTAATTTTAAGTTTGCTTTAGCGGCTGCATCTTTAATTAGTCCAAGAGATGATACAAATGACTTGGTGAAAGGAAAATCCATTTTTATGCCACTTATGGGAAAATTATTAACAGCTCTTTGCGTTTGTGCGCCCCATAAAGCCTTTGAGGGAACTCTAACCTCACCCAAACTATCTTTTTCAATTCTGTATTTCATATTTGTTTACTAATTTGATAAGCTATTTTAACATTAAAGAGCTTGGGAGAATAAAAACTATGTCAAATGTTACACCTATTAAAATAGACACTACTGATGGACGGTTGCCTTTAAAAGATAAAGGGCTAGTTTTTCAAGAATTTGCAAATCCTGCTGAGGAGCGCCGTAATCAACTAGAGAAGCTTGCAGCTGGATTTAGACTATTCGACTATTTTGGATTCAATGAGGGTGTTGCAGGACACATTACATATAGAGATCCTGAGTTTAAAGATCATTTTTGGGTAAATCCACTAGGCGTTCATTTTTCCCAAATATCAGTTTCTGACCTTTTATTGGTAAATCATGATGGAAAGGTTGTGCAAGGTGATAAAGATGTCAATGTTGCAGCATTTGCAATTCATTCTAGATTGCATAAAGCAAGACCTGATGTAAACGCAGCTGCACATTCTCACTCTATTTATGGAAGAACTTTCTCAACTTTGGGCAAATTGCTTGACCCAATTTCTCAGGATGCTTGTGCTTTTTACGAAAATCAGGGAATTTATAAAGAATTTTCTGGCGTTGTTGAAGAAGTTAATGAAGGTGATGAAATTGCAAAAGCTTTAGGAGATAAAAAAGTTGCTATACTTCAAAATCATGGAATTTTGACAACAGGACCATCAGTAGATATTGCATTATGGTTTTATATGTCTATGGAAAGGTGTTGTCAGGCTCAGTTAATGGCTGAAGCAGCAGGAGAACCAATTTCGGTATCCCATGAGATAGCAGTTAAAACTAGAGAATTTATTGCAAACGATATTGCTGCATGGGCTAGTTATCAACCAGCCTTTGACAAAATAGTTAAAATGCAGCCAGATTTACTAGATTAATCTATGGAGCGATAATCGCTTTAGTTTCTAAACACTCTTCAAGACCATGAACACCGTGCTCTCTTCCATTTCCTGAAGCTTTATATCCACCAAAAGGTGCTCCTGTTCCTCTTGCACCACCATTAATAATTACTTGACCGGCCCTTATTTGTCTCGCTACATTTCTCGCATGCTCAGGATCACCTTGAACATAACCAGCAAGACCATACTCAGTATCATTAGCAATATTTATAGCTTCATCTTCATCATTATATTTAATCATCACTAGAACAGGACCAAATATTTCTTCTTTTGCAATCGTCATATCATTAGTGACATTTGCAAAAACTGTTGGCTTTACATAGTACCCTTTTTCACATCCATCTGGCTTTTCAACACCTCCAGCAACCAATGTTGCTCCCTCTTCAATACCGATTTCAATCAATTTTAAAATTTTTTCATATTGGATTTTATTTGCAATTGGTCCTATTCTAAATTCACCATTTGGATCACCAATGGTGGTGCTATTTGCAGTAGCAACAGCAATCTCAACAGCCTTATCATAATTCTTTGAAGAAACCAGCATTTTTGTTGGAGCATTACAAGATTGCCCTGAATTTAGAAAACAATGTCCCGCTCCACCTTTTACTGATTTTTCTAGGTCAGGAACATCATCAAGAATTATATTAGACGATTTTCCACCAAGTTCTTGATGGACACGTTTTACAGATACAGCAGAAGCTTGTGCTACAGCAATACCTGCTCTAGTTGAACCAGTAAATGACATCATAGCCACATCTGGGTGTTCAGATAAGGCTGCTCCAACAGTTGGGCCATAACCATTTACAACATTAAATACTCCATTAGGAACGCCTGCGCTGTCAAAGACTTCAGCCAACAGCATTGCACAATATGGAGATATTTCACTTGGTTTGAGCACCATAGTGCAACCTGCTGCCAATGCTGCAGAGACTTTTGTTGTTATTTGATTCATAGGCCAATTCCATGGAGTTATCATCCCTATAACACCAATAGGTTCTTTAATAATAGTATAGTCACCCTCAGGTTTTTCAAATTCATAGTTCTTTAAAGCATCCAAAGTTTCGTGGATGTTTTTAATTCCAGTTTTAGCCTGTGCTGCTTCAGATAGCCATAATGGAGATCCCATTTCTTTAGTTATGGTCTGAACAAAATCATCATATCTATTTTCATATTCAGTAATAATGTTATTTAGTAATTCTACTCTTTGTTCTTTAGTTGTCTGTTGATATGAAGAAAATGCCTTAAATGCTGATGATACTGCTAAGTCTATATCTTCTTTAGTGCCAGCAGTAACTTGTCCTATTACTTCCTCATTTGCAGGATTTATCACATCAATTAATTCATTTGATTCAGACTTAACCCATTCGCCATTTATATAAAAGTTCAAATCATTACTCATTACTAATTCTCCAAGAAATATATTTTAAATTATAACTAAATACTTTTTTATTAGGCTATTTTATTAAAATAGCCCAGCTATTTCATTATTTTCATCCAGACCAATAGCCTCAGCAGCTGGAACTCTAGGAAGACCTGGCATTGTCATAATCTCACCACATACCACGACAATAAATTCTGCTCCTGCAGATAATCTTACTTCCCTGATTGGTACTTCGTGTCCAGTAGGAGCTCCCATAAGCAAAGGATCAGTTGAAAAACTGTATTGAGTTTTTGCCATGCAAATTGGATAAGAGCCAAACCCATCATTTTCTAATTTCTTAAACTGATTTCTTACTTTCTTATCAGCAATTATGTCTTCAGCGCCGTATATATTTTGAGCAATATATTTTGTCTTATCCCAAAGTGACATATTGTCATCATATAAAGTTTTAAATTCTGATAAATTAGAATCTGCAATTTTTGCTACTTCTTCTGCAAGTTCAGCTGCACCTTCACCACCCTTTTCCCAATGTGAAGAAATTTTGCATTGAATGCCAAGGTTTTTACAATAATTAATAATTGCTTTATGTTCATTTTCTGTATCGGTTACATAATCATTTATCGCAACAACGACAGGAACTCCAAATTTACCAATATTTTGAATATGCTTTTCTAAATTTTTACAACCATTAGTAACTGCTTCAACATTTTCTGAACCAAGATCTTCTTTTTTTACTCCTCCATGCATTTTTAATGCTTTTGTAGTAGCAACTAGCACAACTGCACTTGGTTTGAGATCTGATTTTCGACATTTGATATTAAAAAATTTTTCAGCGCCTAAGTCTGCACCAAAACCAGCTTCAGTTACGACGTAATCTGCCAACTTTAAGGCAGTTTTTGTTGAAATAACAGAGTTGCAACCATGAGCGATGTTTGCAAAAGGCCCACCATGCATAAAAGCGGGATTGTTCTCGAGAGTTTGAACGAGATTTGGTTGAAATGCATCCTTTAGCAATGCAGTAATTGCTCCTTCTGCATTAAGTTGTTCTGCGCGCACAGGTTCATTAGATCTTGTATAACCAATTACGATATTTCCAATTCTTTTTTGAAGATCTTCAATATTAGATGCCAGACAAAAAACAGCCATTATTTCTGAGGCAACAGTTATATCAAAACCACTTTGACGAGGTATACCATTTCCTGTTCCACCGAGGCCACATGTAATATCTCTTAGTGATCTGTCGTTCATGTCAACAACGCGCTTCCAAGTAATTCTTCTTGGATCAATATTAAGTTGATTATCCCAATGGATATGATTATCAATTAAAGCAGATAAAAGATTATGTGCTGCTCCAATTGCATGGAAATCTCCTGTAAAGTGTAAATTAATATCGGTCATTGGAATAACCTGAGCATATCCTCCTCCAGCTGCACCACCCTTCATACCAAAGCATGGTCCTAAACTTGGCTCTCTGAGACAAATCATAGCTTTTTTACCAATATGACAAAGCCCATCAACCAAGCCTACACTTGTTGTAGTTTTTCCTTCACCTGCCGGTGTTGGCGATATCGCAGTAACAAGAATTAATTTTCCACTCTTATTTACTGATAAAGAATCAATAAAATCTACATTTAATTTAGCTTTGTCATCACCGAACTTTATTAGTGCTTTCTTATCGATATTGATAATTTTTGCTATTTCTTGAATTGGTTTCTTTACAGCTGCATTCGCTATTTCAAGATCACTTGGATAAGAAGTCATAATTTTTCCAAATACATTAAAAATACACCACAGTATACATTTAAGATTTTGTTATAACTATCTAATTTTATTAATTTTTTGCATCATTGAATGCATCAACTGCTCTTAATCTTGAGTGCTTAAGATCAAGAATTTGCTTGGGGTAATTCAAATGATTTCTTACACTCTCGGAAGGGTCATGTATTTCCCTTTTATCTAGATCTTTAAGCTCTGGTATATGCTTTTTAATAAATAACCCATCACAATCAAAATTTTTAGACTGAGTTATAGGATTAAATATTCTAAAATAAGGAGCTGCGTCAGTACCTGTTGAGCTGCTCCACTGCCACCCTCCATTATTTGAGGAAAAATCTCCATCTATTAAATTTTCCATAAAAAATTTTTCTCCCAATCTCCAGTTGTGAAGCATATTCTTTGTGAAAAACATTGCTACAACCATTCTAAGCCTATTGTGCATCCAGCCCTCAGATACCAGCTGTCTCATAGCAGAGTCAATAATTGGAAATCCAGTGTTGCCACTTTTCCATGCATCAAATTCCTCTTGGTTAAAGCGCCACTTAATTTTTTTTGTATAGTCTTGAAATGGCAATCCTCTGCTTACTTTAGGAAAAGAGTGCATTATATTTTTATAAAATTCTCTCCAAACTATCTCATCTATCCATTTAGTAACGCCTTTTTCTCCAGAATCTAGTTCAAAGTTATTGATCTTTAAAGCCTCTAAAATGCATCTTTTTGGTGAAATTATGCCAGATGCTAGATATGGAGATAGCCTACTGGTTCCCTCTAAGATCGGATCATTTCTATCAGTGGAATATCTAAGAACTTTTTTATCTAAGTATTCTTTTAATATTGATAATGCATTTGCTTCACCGATTTTCCAAATTGACATGTCAACATGATGAGTTTTATTAAAATTAAAACTAAAATCATCAACATTTGAACAAACTCCAGAATCTTTTTTAACTGTATAACTAAATTCTATATCTAAAAAATCAATATTAAAGTTCTCAATCCATCTTCTTTTAAATGGTGTAAACACTGAGTATGGTTTTTCTTCCTTTGTTTTAATTGTCCCGGGAGCATATACAACTTGGTCATCAAAGGATTCGTTAATAATGTTATTTTTATCTAAAATCTCTTTTACTTTATGATCTCTATGACTCTCATCAACTCCGAATGTGTTATTCCAAAAAACATTATTAATTGATCTGTCTTTTACAACTTCAAGAATTTTGATGGGATTATCACCAAATCCATCAGAATCGATAATTGTTAAGGGAATATTGATTTTTTTTAAATTTTCACTTAAATAAATTAGATTACTTATAATGAATTCAACTTTACAATTTGCTTCATTGTGGAGTTTGAACTGTTCTGACGAATAGATATAAATGCAATGAACCTCATCTGAATTAATGCACGCATGTCTAAGTGCTGGATTATCATCCATACGCAAATCGTTTCTTAACCAAACCAAACTTTTCATAACAAATTATTCAACTTTAGAATTTGAAAAAACTACATCAACTTGAAAATTTTCTCTATAATTAAAAATATCTGCAGTGCCGCCAGCGGATCTAACAATAGCTGCTCCAGCAATTATATCCCATAAGTAAATCCCTTTTTCTTGATAAAAGTCTGCTTTTCCAGATGCAATATAGCACGCCGCCATAGCTGCAGAACCAATCATTCTTACCTTTTGCCATGTTTGCATATCTTCAATCATATTTGATAATGACTCATCTGAATAATCAGTATTATGTGGCAGACCGGTTATTAAAATTGACTCGCTCCTTTCGGATTTATTCGAAACACTTATGGATAGGTCGTTCATCTCAGATATACCTTCTATTATATTTCCAGAATACAGATGATCATTATCAAAGTCATATATTACGCCAATTAATGGTTTCATCTTGTGAACTAGACCAATGGAGACACAACATATAGGAATGCTCCTAGAATAATTAGCAGTTCCATCAAGAGGATCAATAACCCAAAAAATATCTCCTAAATCATCTGAAGATTTTCCTGTTTCCTCTGCTAAAATTGGATAGGATGATTGAGAAGTTATTATTGATTTAATTATTTCTTCTGATTCAATATCCGCTTTAAGTTTTATATCTTTTGAGTAAGAATTTATTCTTTGATTTACCTTCTTTTTTTCTCTCAATAAAAACTTACCTGAATCAATTGCAGCTTTTTTTGCAAGAATTAAATCATTTTTAATGTCATTAGGTTCCATCTAGCCTTTGTAAGATATTCGGTAAATTGCATTATATTTGTCATCAGAAATCAACATTGAACCATCTTTCATGATAAATGGTGATACAGGTCTTCCCCAAGCTGATTCATTCGCTAACCAACCGCTAATAAAGTTCTCTTGGTAAAGGTAATTTCCGTCATCATCAAGCTTCACAAAAACAACTGTATACCCAGATTTTTTTGTTCTATTCCATGATCCATGAAGTGCAACGAAAACACTGTTATGGTATTTGGCAGGAAATGCATCATTATCATAAAAAGTAATGCCAAGAGGAGCAACATGTGGTCCTAGTTCTGCAATTGGATCTACAAATTTTTTATCGACAGAAGGAATAAGATGTCCAAACTCTGGATCAACAACATCTTTAGCATGTTTATAGGGATATCCATAAAAACTTCCTTCTTTATCAACAACATTTAATTCACATGATGGAGAATCATCACCTAGCCAATCTCTTCCATTATCAGAAAAATACATCTTTTTTGTTATTGGGTGCCAATCAAATCCCACACTATTTCTAACTCCATCAGCAACAGTAATTAATTCTCCGTCTTTATATTTGTGAATTGCAGCAAACCTCGGATCTTTTGTCTGAGGGTCTAAACAAATATTACATGGAACACCAACCGGTATATATAAATTGCCATCTGGTCCAAAATCAATATATTTAAAACCATGCCAAGTCTCTGATGGTAAATTATTCATGTAAATTGTTTTTTTAGGCATTGACTGAGAGTTTTGACTTAACCATTTATCAATATCTTTAATAATCCAAATAGTATCAATTTCTGCGAAATATAAATCTCCATTAAAAACACTTACTCCAGTAGGATTTTGTAAACCATCAGCAATAAGAATTTTCTTTTCTGCATATCCGTCAAGGTTCTGATCATGAAGTGCATATATTTTATCGCCTTTTTTCGAACCAACAATTATATAACCATCATTAGTTTCAGATATTTGTCTTGGAGAGTCTAAATCATCTGCGAAAATGCTTATTTCAAAACCACTTGGAAGAGTTAATTTATCTAAATCTGAATTAGCATTTATAAAAAGTGAGATAAAATATATATTAAGTAATATAAAGAAAAATTTTAAGTTTTGAGAGTATGTATTAAATTTAATCATAGTTAGCTATAAAATAAAATAATGGATTTAACAATAATATTAGATTACATAATTATAAGCATAATTGCATCAATGACCATAAATTCTATTTTAAGAAATTATGCTAAAAAGTATAAAGTTTTAGTTGATTTGCCAGATAGAAGCAGAAAATTTCATAAGAGACCAACTCCTTTGACTGGTGGTCTAGGTATTTTACTTGCTTTATTAGTATCTGGAAAACTCTATATTGATTTAAACAATCTAACAGGATATCTTCCAGAGTTCACCTTTCAATTAATGGTAATTTCTGTACCCTTGCTAATATTATTTCTAATTGATGATTTGAAAGGCCTAAAACCTCTCATTAGGATAATAATTCAGTGCATTCTTTCAGGTTATATGATTTTTAGCACAGGAGTGTACCTAGAGTCTCTTGGTAACTTATTTGGATTTGGAAACATAAATCTTGGACTTTTTGGAATTCCATTTACACTTTTTTGTGTGGTTGGTGTTATGAATGCATTCAACATGATGGATGGTATAAATGGTTTGTGTTCAGGTTGTGCAATGCTTGCCTTAATTTTAATAGGTTTTTCTTCAGGTCTTATATATGACTCTATGCTTGTCCTAATAATTGGATCTACACTAGGATTTGTAATATTTAATTTGGGTTTTCTTGGAAAAAAAAGAGGGGTTTTTCTGGGCGATAGTGGATCAAACTTAATTGGTTTTTGGGTCGCTTGGATTGCTGTATATGCATCACAAAATCAAAATTATTTTATTGAACCAATAACTATGCTTTGGTTTATTTCGATTCCACTTCTTGATTGTGTTGGCCTAATTTTTTCAAGAATTAAAAAAGGTCTTAGTTGGAGTACTGCTGGAAGAGATCACATTCATCACAAGCTAATGAAAAGGTTTACAGCTAGGCAAACATTAATAATAATTCTTGCTATCACATTTTTTACAGGGTTGTTTGGAATATTTATTGAAATTATTGCATCATCTATTGTGTCGTCAATATTATTTTTATCCTATGCAATAATGTATTATGTTTTAACAGGATTCGTAAAAATAAAATATTTAACTAATAATTGAAATATATGTTTAATTTTTTTAAAAAAACAAAAAAAGAAAATAAAAAAACTGAATCACCTTCATTTGAGCTAGAACTTACTGCATCCGTGCTGGCATATGAGATTGCTAGATCAGATGGGAAAATCAGTGCAGAAGAGTTATCTACATTAATGGAAGAAATAGAAAAAATTTCTGAAAAAGTTGGTAAAGACAAATATGAAATTTTGAAAACTGTTGAGTTGCACAGCAAAGATAGTGTCTCATTTCATGAATTCATTGAAGATATTAATGATAACTATACAAAAAACGAAAAAATTTCTCTGATAGATTTTATGTGGAGAACAGCATATGCTGACGGGATGTTAGATACTGATGAAGAAAGACTGGTTAGAAGAGTTGCTGATTTAATTAATATAAAAGATGTTGAAGTTTTAAAATTAAAAGATAAATCAAAAAATATAAACTCCTAATAGTCTATTGAGCTAGCATTTTGCTTTATAAATTGTTCAGAAACATTCCTACTGCAATTGCCAGGATAATTTTTAATGTTTTCATCATATAAGTCATTGCCAACAAATGTAAACATCTGATAGGCAACTACACATTTTTCTTTATCATTCAACCTGTTATCGTTATAAAGTTCTTCAGATAACTCTTTGAGCGATGTTGTATTTGACGACATTCTTAAATTATTTTTGTTGTCTAAAATCATGTAAGATTTTTTATTTGAATCGTGCTCAGAATATAGACTCCATTCAATATTGTTTGTTGAATTTCCTGGAACACCGCTTTCAGCAAAATTTGTCCAAAACCTCATCATATTTCTTGAAATGTAGAACTTAGAAATTCCTCTTGGATAAATAAAATTTGATACTGGAGGACCTCCTACAAGAGCTGCATCTCCTGCAAGCAAAGGAATCTCTAGCGCATGAGTTGCCCCAAAAAGTTCCTTAAAATTTGCAACAATAAATCTTCTTTGATCATCCCAATCAAATCTGTATGAATATAAATTAGTATTGCCAGCTTTTATCAAAGAATTAAGTGGTTCATCAACTCCCCTTACCTTCCATGCTGAACTACGATAATAATTAAAGGCATCATAGACATCCTTATCTTTGATTACAATTTTTGGGAGTTTAAAAATTGAACTACTTAGCGAATAATCAAGAGAAACTAAGTATTCTGAAAAAGCTAACCAAAATTTTACTTCATCCCTATTTGAACCAACCATGGTTGGAACATTATTTACATAATCTTTTTCTTGTAAGGCATCTCTCAAGCCAATACTTGGGATTACGTATCCGTCATTAGTTAATAGTGGAATATCCTCATAATTTTTTCTATCATAATATTTATAAAATTCTTTAGCTGACATTCCTAATAAAAGTTTTCTAATCTCAAATTTTTTATATTTATCTTGTGTTTTAGAGATTTGCTTACTTTCAATAATTCTATTTACTACTTCCCAAGATGTGTGGTTTGACGAAAATGAAACTTTGTCTTGTCTATATGCATTTTGTGGTGAAATTGACTCTGTATAACCGGACATCGATATAGCCTTATGAAAGAGCCCTTTTGCTCTTTCTGAAACCAGCAATGAAAGAACATTATGGCCACCAGCAGATTCTCCAAAAATGGTTATGTTATTTGGATCACCACCAAATTTTTCAATATTTTCATTAGTCCATTCTAATGCAGAAATAATATCTAAAGTACCAAAGTTAGATGTTTTATCAATTCCATCTTGAAGATCTTGAATTGCAGGATGAGTGAACCAACCAAAAGGACCAAGTCTATAATTTATTCTTATTAATATCACATTATGTTTTCTAACCAATTTGCTAAAGTCATATAAATCTTTTAATCCAGATGTATTTGCTCCACCATGAATCCAAAACATTACTGGTCTTAATTCTTGAGATTTTTTTGCAGATGCAAAGATATCTAAATACAAACAATCTTCACTACCTGATATAAGTTCATCGCTGAAGTCTGATGATCCACCAAATGAAGAATTTCTCTGAATACAAAAATTATTCTCTTTTGGTTGGATTATTTTATTATTTTGTGAAATTTTTCTAGGTGCTTTCCATCTTAAATCTCCAACAGGTGGTTGTGCAAATGGAATGTCTTCCCAAACAATTACTTTATTTTTTTTAAGTCCATGTGAAACACCAGATGTTGTTGAAATTATTAGATCAGCTCCAAGAATAAAAATGGAGAAATTTCCTAAAAAAAACAAATAAAAATTTTTCAATTTGTAATAAATATTGATTTAGTAAATTTTTTAATATGTATAAAATTATATTATATATAATTTCGGGATGTAGCGCAGTCTGGTAGCGCACTACACTGGGGGTGTAGTGGTCGTCGGTTCAAATCCGGCCATCCCGACCAGTTTTAATTTATTAGTTTTTTGATATTAGGAGATGGTTTTAATGATAACTTAAATCTTGGATTGATGACGAACTCTTCTTTTGTTTTAGGATTTCTGCCTTTACGCTTTGGTGTTCGATGATAATAAAAGGTCCCAAAATTTGAAATTTTAACAGATTGAGTTTTAGAGTTTGAAGTAACTAGATTTAAAAAACTTTTTAAGAGTTTTTGACTAATTTTGCTTGAAATTTGAGCCTTGGAACTGATATTTTTGACAATATCTTTTTTTCCAAGGCTCATTAACTAATAAATATTATGTTCCTGTTCCAGTGCCCGTTCCAGTTCCAGTACCCGTTCCAGTACCTGTTCCAGTGCCCGTTCCAATACCCGTTCCATTGTCATCAATAGTTCCAGTGCCCGTTCCAGTTCCAGTGCCCGTTCCAGTTCCAGTTGCTAAAGTTGTAGTACCAGTTCCAGTACCAGTTGCACTATTGTCATCAATACCACCAGAATCTCTAATACTAACAGTAATTACTTGAGTAGCTGCGTTTGAACTTGCATCAGTAGCTGTAACAGTTGCTGTAAAGCTTACTGTAGCTCCTCCATATTCTAATGATGAAGGATCATCAGTGATATATGAACCCTCATAGTCAGCAGGGGCAATAAATGTTATTACGCCAGCTGATGTAATTTCAAGAACAGATCCGGATATTGTAAATGTAACTGCTTGAATATCTGTTGCAGTTGCTGTTCCAACAGCAGTATCTCCCTCATCAACTACAAATGTTGATGAAGATGTAAATACTGGAACAGTGGTATCAACAACATTAACAGTTCTTGTTGCAGTACCTGCATTACCAGATGCATCTGTAGAGGTATAAGTAATTGTATATGTTCCCAAAGTGTCAGGATCTACTGTATCACCACTAGTGACAACAGTAACATCACCTGAAGCATCTGTTGCAGTTGCGCCAGCATCTGTGTATGTTGATCCTAATTCTACAGTTACTGAGGCATCACCGGTTAAAGTTATTACAGGCGCTGTAGTGTCTTCAACATAAACTGGTCTTGTTGCAACACTTCTGTTTCCAGATGCATCTGTAGCGTCATAATTTACCGAGTATCCACCAACTGTATTTTCGTCAACATTATTATCAACTGTAACTACGATAGGACCAGAAGCATCAGCTGCAGTCGCACCAGCATCAGTATAGATTTCTCCTAATTCTGTATAAGCTGGAACATCGCCAAGAATAGTAATTACAGGAGCAGTGGTATCAACAACATTGACGGTTCTTGTTGCTGTTGCAGTATTTCCATCTAAATCAGTTGCAGAATATGTAATAGTGTATGTTCCAACAGTAGATGTATCGACAGTACCTGAGGCAGTAACTGGTGTTTCACCATGAAATTCATCAAATGCTGACGCACCTTGGTCAGTATAAGTATCTCCTAGCTCAACAGTAGCAGGATTGTCACCTATTACGGTGATTACAGGAGGAACATTATCATCGTATCCATCATCTGATACAGATGCGATTACTCCAGCACCAACCAAAGCTAACAAAGCCTTTTGGACGGCACTCAATTCTGCTCTGACTGAAGCAAGCCTCTCAGACATTGCTTTATTGGTTGAAGGATTTTGTGTTGTATCAAGCTGATTAAAAAGACTTGACTCTTCTTTTATTAAGAAAGATCTTCTATCTTGAAGTTCCTTAATCCCCATAGAGCTTACCCTTTGTTCAATCTCAGCGATTTTTTCAGCACTGATGTCAGAATAAACACCAAAAGAAAGAACTGTTAAACTCAATAATAATAATTTTCTCATAGCTATTACCTCAAATTTTTGCTACTAGAGTTATATTCACATAAATATTTAACTTACACAACTCTGGAAGAGCATAATACGCCATATTTTACAAAAATGACACACATTTAATATGTTTTTTTATAAAACATTTATTAAGCATATATACTTATTCTTGCAATATCTATGCCGAACTGTCTCAGATAAAATAGTTAGTTTTATTTGTTTGTATTTGATTTGCTCTAATTTATAGGTTTTAGTCTTACTAATAAATCATGTAAATTATTTCTTCTTACTAGTTTTGCTCCTGGATCTTTGGTCAATGGTCTCCAAGTATATGCAATAGAATTTCCAAAGATTGGAATGTTAAAAAAAATGCCTTTATCAAAACTACCTTCACCAAACTCTTGTGAGGAAACATCTGTAAAAGTAGCAAATGCCCCAAATTTTATACCATTAGGGTAAGTTCTTGAAAATTCAATTGTTGATCCAAGGTCACCAGCAAGGTATTCACCAGCAGATATTTTTAAGTCAAATGGTATTAATCCATAATTTCTGTAATAAAAATTTGCAGTAAGAGTAGTATTCTCATAATCAAGATGATTAAATCCCCAATTATAATCTCTTTTCTTTACCTTAAAGAGTTCAATTCCAAAGGCATAATTTGTATTTTGTTTAAAGTTAAGGTATTCGAATCCAATACCAGAAAACATATCTTCCAAAATCCCACCTGTAAACATAAAGTGATGATCTTTTTTTGGAGTTATATGAAAATCTAATTGTGCTCTTCCTATTAGAATACCCTCATCCATATTTTTCAAATATTGCTTGACATCCGATCTAACCTGAGCAGGATAAGTATCAATTGGAGGGAATCTTAAATCATCAAAATTATCTGCAAGGCTATATTTAAGATTTGTATTGAAAAATAAATTTTCTAATAAGATAAACTCTGTATCATTTTCTACAAGAAAAGCACCTTTGAAAAATTCCTCTCTTGAAGCAAAAAATGGTCTAAATTTTGCTTGAGTTACTGTATTTATTTTGTTTGTTGTTTTTCTTTCATATATCGTTTTTGCATTTCTTGCAAAAACCTCATCTATTTCTGAAACTGCTTTAAGATTTGCAACTTCAATATCGGTATAAACATTTTTATTAATACCAGAATTTTTTGAAGCCTCTGCAATTATGTCTTCTACAAGATTAAAATCAGAATGAATAAACTGTGTAAGCTCTAAGCCAATTGACCTTGATGACTCAATAATTTTTTTAACACCAATTCCGTTCTCCTCAAGATTTTTAATTAATTTAGTATATTCATTATCATTGTCATTAATTTCAGGATTTTTATATTCATATTTCTTTGCTGATTTAGGATTATTTTTATAAATAATTTTTACTGAAAAATAATCACCTCTCTCAAATGAAGTTCCAATTGAAAAGTTATTGTTAATTGAATAATCAAATCCTAAAGAGAACTCGCTCTTTCTTAAGTTATATGGCATTAGAGGTCCGTCAATCAAAGTAGGATCTTTTTCAAACTTTAAAATTAAATTCTTGCGAGCTTTATATGAAATACCGTAAAAAATAGAGGCTTCTTTACCTGAAAAATATTTTGATGGATTAAAACTACCGCCCTGTCTATCAAAACCTAAAGGTCTATTATTGAAAGATTCATTTATATACCCAAAAGGATTTTTAGTTTTATTATCTGAGCCGCTTAATTGACCCCATCCAATTCCTAAGTGCATATCAAAATTATTGATGCCGTAACTTGAAACTAAATATTCTGAGCTGTAGAAACCAGTTCCTGCAAAATCATTAAGCCCTACAGCAATTGATGGAAGAATGCCTTCTTTTTTAATTCTAATCTTTAAATTAAAACCTTTATCTTTGTAATCTTGATATTCATAATTTGGATAAGGAAGTCCCTGAATATTTGTATAAAAAAAAGATGCTTCTAGCCATTCGTATGGATTGGATGTTAATGTGATTTTTTGATCAGGTGTTCCATCATACAGTGTAATACCATGAACACTTTCATCAAAAAATCTGGCAGTCGGTGCGTTAATGAGGCCAACAGATCCATGATTGTTATATATGTTATTTAAGAAACTATCAGTGAAAATGAAGTTGCTAAAAATTATTAAAATTACAAAAGTATATTTCAAAGATCTAATGACATCACTAATCATTCATCTTTATTTAGTTACTATTATTTATTGTTGACAATGAAGCTAAAGCTATTCCAAGATTTCCAAGAATTGATACATATGCTTGGGTAGCCAGTCTCCTCGATGTAGTCTCATCAATCTTTCTTGGAACAAAAATCACCGAACCTGGATAAATTTTAATTTGACTTTGTGGTTGTGATTCGAAAATATTTCTTTTTCGTTCATATCTAACAGATTCACCATTAGGATATAAGATATAAATAGAATTTACATCAGCAAACTTCTTGTAGCCCCCAGATCTTTCTACAAAATACTCAACATTTTGGTTAGGTAAATACATAACAGAACCCTCAGTTGAGATTTCTCCATAAACATAAACATTATTACTAATCTCAGGTACTATTAATTCATCACCTTCTTTAACTTGTACTTGTTGCATAGGATTTGTTTGGCTTTCAATTAAATCAACAACTACCCTTCCAGAAGGATCAGTATTCTTTATTTCAGAAGTAAGTCTAACTATTGGTGTTAAGTCAAAATTTTCACTAAGATTTTGTTGGCTAATAAATATAATATTATCTAAAAATTCTTCATATAAAATTTGTTTTGCTTTTCGATTGATGTTTTTTGCATTTTGATTCAAGTATACAGCTCCATATGGATAAGCATTTACATTAAATCCACCGGCTTTGCTAACTAAATCATCAAGTGTTTCACCTGCTGCAAGTATATATGAACCAGGTTTTTTTACAGCTCCGGATATCTTTGCCGATCTATAAGGAAATTCCCTTATGTAAATGAGATCGCCATCAATAGGTATAATGTTTTCAAATTGTTTTTTATTTACAACAGGGATAGTTTTCAAAGTTCCGTCAAGAATTCTTTCTAAGGATATATTTTCCAAATCAGCTGTTTGTTTCAAACCGTTTGCGTATCTTATGACGTCTGCGAGGTATTGAACATCATCAACTTCATATTTCGCAGGTCTCTTTACAGCTCCATCAATGGTAACGATTTTTTTTCTTGGTTTGACAAAAATTATATCTCCAGATCTGAGACGTTTTTTAAGATTATAGTTACCATCAATTAGCAAATCATAAACATCAAGCGTTTCTATTACTTTACCTTTTCTTATTAAATTTATTTCTCTATATGATCCATACTGACTTACTCCACCCGCAGATGACAATGCATGAAGAATATTAGAATTACCAGTTAAGGTATAAATTCCTGGATTTTCTGCATCACCAGTAACCAAAATATTTACGTCCCTTAACCTTTCAAGTGTTACAAATGCTTCAGTGCCTATAAAAGCCTCATTAGCATTTGATTTAATCAATGATGCTCCTTGGCTAAGGCTTAGTCCAACAAGAGTTACTTTGCCAATATCTGGAAGATTAATTGAACCATCTCCTTTGATTTCAAAAGCTTTGTCATAATTTTGTTGTCCAATTAGCTGAATGTTAAGAACATCTCCAATATCCAAAGTGTACGATGAGTCAGGATTAGGTTCATTAATTGGCATAAAAGAAGTTTGAAACGTATTAAAGAATTTTGATCCAAATAATTCTAATTCGTCGCTTAAGTTCAAATTATCATCGCTACCAAGCCTTTTCTCTAGTTCTAACAGATCTTGCTCAAGCCTTTTTTTTAAATTAACAAGATCTTCAGATTGAGGTACTTTAGATGAATATCTGTATGAACTATAGTTTGTATCAACACTATCCTCTTTGATATCAGATCTTTGAAGAATATCCTGTTTAATATCATCAGGCAAACTATCTAAAAAGTTTTCATCAAGTTCTTGAGATTCTACAAATACAATTGTAATTATGAGAAAAAGTAATAATTTTAACCTATTCATGATTTCATTATATTTAGAAATTTTTATGAAACAATACAATTTAATTTAATCCTGGAATACTAACGCCTTCAATTTTGGTGGTGTTTTCGATTATATCATTCATAACATTTTTAATTTGAACTTCTGTGATTGTTTGATTTATGTCTTGGAAAACTAGTCTAAATGCTATTTTTATTTCTTGGCTTTTTTTGTTATAAAAATAATCAAATATAAAAATATTTCTAATGAGTTTGTTTTTATAATTTAAAAGATAATCCTGCAGAACAATACTATTTTTGAATTCCTTAATTGAAAATGATAAATCTCTATTTGAAGATGGAAACTCTGATATTGGAAAATATTTAAAACTTTTTTTGTTTTTTTTATTTTTATTTAATTCATAGTCTACTTTTAAAGAGGAATTAATTTCAATTTCAATATAAATAATAGGATCTTTTGATTTAGAACTTAAATTATCTCTTGGAATAATTTCGTAGTTTAAAATTTTATTTGTAGAAATATGATTATTTATTATGTTTGTTAAGTATTTTTCTGATATTTTTTTTTGAAAATCTTTAAAATTATAATCAATTCTGCCTGAAGCAATTATTCCTAGAAGTCTTTTTTTATCATTTGGTCCAGAAAAATATACATCAGAAATTTCAAATAATTTTACAATATCTTTTTGTCTTCTTTCATTGTATAAAAGGTTTTTGATTAAGGAATCTTTAAGGCTTGTTCTTAAATATCCTCTGTTTGAATCTAAAGGATTATCTACTTTTAATGATAAATCATTACAATCTGAAGCAAATGAGTCATTGATAACCTCATTAAATCCATTTTCTATCAAAATGGCTTTAATTTTTGTCTCTTTGTTGTTTCTTTTAAAGTTTCGTTTCAAATCGATCTTAAATTCTATGGGATCAATGTTGTCATATCCAATTCCCCTTGCAATTTCTTCTGCAATATCATTTACATTATTTATATCATGTCTGTGCATTGGAACACTTATACAATCATCTTTAACCTCAAATCCAAGATTTTCAAGGTATTTTATAGATGTTTGAGTAGAAATATCACTACCTAAAATTGCATTGATTTTATCTAAATCATTAAAAACTGTTTGTTTTTTATAATGACTTACTGATTTTTCGTAAAGCTCTACATTAATAATATTTGCATGATCTTCAATAATTTTCAAAAATCTTCTTAAAACATATTCATGACAACTTGGGTCAACATTCCTTTCAAATTTATATGCAGCATCAGAGTTGATTGAATATTTAAGAGTCTTTCCTAAAATCATTTCTGGATTAAAGTATGCACACTCAATCAAAACAGATGTTGTTTCTTTTTTACATGCTGTATTCTTGCCACCCATAACACCTGGCAAGTTAATTATTTCCCTAGCGTCATTAAAAAAAGCTATCTCTCCCTTATCAAGGGTGATTATTTTTTTTGTTAAGGTTTCAAAACTTTGTTTTGAATCTAAAGAATCTAAAATAATTTTATTTCTAATAGTTGATGCGTCATAACAATGAGTTGGTTGTCCAGTTTCGTATGCAATATAGTTAGAAATATCTGTAAAAAAATTATTTTTCTTGATATCTAGAGAATTAAAGAAAAATTCAAGTTGATCACTATAAATTTCTGGAATTTTATCAATTTCGACTTTTAAAAAAGAGATATTAGGGCAAAAAGTTTCAACATTATTAGTGAAATCTATCTTTAAGTTATTGATTTTATTTTCATATATATTGTTATCCACTTTAACATCATAGAATAGTTTAAGATCTCTTAATAAGCCTTTTACAGATAAGCAATCTCCTCTATTAGGTGTAAGATCTAAATCAAATATTTCTTCATTTATTTCGTGCTCATGACCAAGTTGAAATAACTTTTGGGAAAGATCTGATATATTTGGCTTATCAGCTATGTTTTGTATAAGATGTTTATATGCTACTTTCATTTAAATTGACTTAAAAAATCTAGATTTGATTTGTAAAAATCTCTTATATCCTTCACACCATACTTCAACATAGCTATTCTTTCTACACCCATACCAAATGCCATTCCAGAGAATTTGTGAGAATTTATATTACAATTTTCAAGAACGATAGGATTCACAATTCCACATCCTAATATTTCAAGCCATTTTTCATCTTTAAATAAAATATCAACTTCAGCGGAAGGTTCGGTGAATGGAAAATATGATGGTCTAAATCTAATATCAACTTCATTACCAAATAAATTATTAACTATTTTATAAATTAAGTATTTTAAATTTGCGAAACTAACATCTTCGTTAACGTAAATTCCTTCAATTTGATGAAACATAGGTAAATGAGTTGAATCATCATCTTTTCTATAAACTTTACCCCCTGATATAAAGGCTAACGGTGGTTTTCTTTCAAGCATTCCCCTAATTTGAACTGGTGAGGTATGTGTTCTCAAAACATTTGACTTATTATTAATGTAAAAAGTGTCGTGCATTTGACGAGCTGGATGAGATTTCTTTATATTTAGCATATCAAAGTTGAATTCTTCGGTTTCAATTTCAGGACCTCTAATTATTTCAAATCCCTCATCAATCAAAAGCTCAATAATCAACTCTTTTATTTGATTAATAGGATGTAATGAGCCTATTGTTTTATTTATTTTAGGAGGCTTAATGTCCTTAAAATTTGACATTAAATTTTGTTAATTTATTGCCTGATTAACAATTTTTTTAAACGTTGAGCTGTCAGTTATTGCAATTTCAGAGAGAATTTTTCTATTCAAAAGAATATTTTTGTTTGCCATAGCATTGACTAATTTTGAATAAGATACATCCATTTCTTTTGAAGCCGCATTTATTCTTGAAATCCATAAAGATCTAAAGGTTCTTTTTTTGTTTTTTCTATCTCTGAATGCATATTGCAGAGACTTAATATTAGATTGTTTTGCTGTTTTATATAATCTGCTTCTGGCACCATAATGACCTTTTGTTCTTTGGAGAACCTTTTTATGTCGTGCTTTAGCAGTTAATGATTTTGTTACTCTTGCCATAATATTTATTTTTTAATCAAACTGGAAGCCATTTTGAGAACAGTTCCTGATAACTTATTCAGTCCTCTATTATGTCTTTTTCTTTTTGTAGATTGTTTTGTGAGAATATGGTTCCTATTTGCACTTCTGCTTTTTACTGAAGAACCATTTTTCTTAAATCGCTTTGAGGCCCCAGAATGTGTTTTTAGTTTATATCCCATTATAATTACATTAATAAAAAATTTAATTTTGTTTCTTTAGAGGAGATAACACCATAATTAGTTGGCGACCCTCCAGTGAAGGCTCTTGATCAACTTGAGCAATATCTTTCACTTCAGAGCTTAATTTGTTTAACAGATCTAATCCCATACCACTATTCAAAATTTCTCTACCTCTAAATCGGACGCTTATTTTAGTCTTATCTCCACCAAGAATAAAGCTTTTAATCTTTTTTAATTTAATATTATAGTCGCCTACGTCTGTAGATGGCCTAAATTTAATTTCTTTTAAAGTTGTTCTCTTGATTTTTACCTTTGAGGCAGATTGACTTTTCTTTTTGTCAAAAATATGTTTTCCATAATCTAGAAGCTTACAAACAATGGGCTTTGAGTGAGATGGTGATACTTGAACTAAATCTAAAGCCATCTCTTTTGCCAAATCTAATGCATCTGAAATTGAAACAATACCTTTCTTTTCACCATCAGCTCCAATGAGCATAACTTCAGATGCAGTAATTTTTTCGTTAATGGGTGTTATTTTTTTTCTTGAAGTAGTTATGATAATTACCTTTTGGTGGTCAATTAATTAGAAAACCATGTAATTACGAGATTTGTAGTATTGGAGTGAATGCAATTGTCATCATTAAATGTAGATTTTAAACTAATTAATAATTTTGGCAAATAATTATTATGAAAAATTATGGCTCAAGGAAATATTTATCCCAATTTCCATTTTTTTTCTCGAACATTATTCTTTTGTTCAATCTATTTATATTACCTTCCCAAAATTCAAAATAGTATGGAGTAAAAGAATATCCTCCCCAATATGGTGGTCTTTTTTTAAAATCTTTATGATTTTCAATAACAGTATTATAATTTTTTTCAACTTCTCGATATGAATCAATTTTTTTTGATTGATTGGAACTAATAGCTAAGGCATTTTTTTCTTTTTTTCTAGAAGTAAAATGTTGATCAGAAAATTCATTTGATGTTTTTTGAATTTTTGCTTTCAGTCTAATCTGAACATCAATTGAATCCCAGTATATTAATGCAGAAATCTGATTATGCAAATTGAAAGATTGAGCCTTTGGAGAATCATAATTACTGAAGAAAATCCACTTATTTTTTAAGATATATTTTAAATTTACAAATCGAGATTCAACTTCATTTGTTGATTTATTAAATGAACTAATAGATATTGCATCAATTGGTTTCTGATTATTTTCTTTAGCATTTTCAAGATACTTTAAAAATAATTGATATGGTTTTTTTGTAGAAATATCTTTTATATTTATCATACTATCCAAAATTTATTCAGTTTCAAAAGTCGGTTGATCACTATTGTCATCAATAAATTCATACTTAATGGTCTCTTCTAAAGCAGTTTCAAGAGAAATTGAATAAATAACTTAAAATATCTGCAAAAAAACCAAGGAAATATCCAAAAATAGCAGGTAATCTTAAGCCGACGTTATATTTTCCAAATAATTTTTTTCGAATGATTGAAATTAATTCATTCATATTTAAATCAGGCTTGTCTATGTAATTATAAATGTTCATGCCAATATTTTTTTTCATACAGTATTCAATGAACGCTGTTACATTTTCAACATAAGCCATTGATTTTATATTTTTACCCTTACCTATCATAATAAATCTCTTCTTAGCTACTTGCTCAAGTAGATTATAGACATTGCCTCTATTACCTTTGCCAAAAATTACTGTTGGCCTAATTATAGTTAAGCTCCTATTTACAGGATCCTCTTGATACCATTTCTTGTAAACAATTTCTGCTAAATATTTTGTTCTTCCATAATCATTAAAATAATTTGGTGCTCCTCTTTCATCTGTGTTTGGTGGAGCAAAGCCATATATTGCTACAGAACTCGAAAAAATAATCTTGTTTATGCCATATTTGCTAGCTATTGCGCAAACATTTTTAGCACCTTCAACATTCACTTCATCATATTTTGAAATAGGTTTTATGTCATCCCTGTGCACGGCCGCCAAGTTGATAATCACATCTATGTCTTTATCTGCAATACAATCAAAGCTTGATGGCTTTGTAACATCAATATATAAGAAATTTTTAAAGCCTTTTTGATTTACGTCACCACAATATATTTTATAATTTTTATCGTTAGCATCTAACCTATCAATTAAATTAGATCCAACAAAACCACCTCCGCCAATGACACATATCTTTTGCATTTTTTAAAATATTTGAAATTTATATTTGTTATTTTACTAAAATTAAATTAATTAAAGTAAACTATTTAAATAACAATATAAATAAAATTAAATGAATACATTTTTAAAAGATTACTATAGCGAGTATGCCTCAAATATAAAACCAAGTTGGTTATTTGAAAATTTAACTAAGTTGTATGAAATACTTTTAGAAACAAACAAAAAAGGCAATAAAGTAATTCTCAGTGGAAATGGTGCAAGCGCAGCAATTGCAGCACACGCAGCCCTTGATCTTACAAAACAAGCCAAAGTTAAATCGGTTGCCTATCATGATCCAGCACTAATTACTGCTTATTCAAATGATTATGGTTATGACAAATGGCTGTCCAAGCTTCTTGAATCACATATGGACAAAGGTGATCTTCTAATCCTCATAAGTGTAAGTGGAGAATCTCCAAATATTATTGAAGCAGCTAAATATTCAAGAATAGTAGGCAATAAAGTCATAACATTCACTGGCAGAGATAAAAACAATTCTTTAAAAGAACTTGGTGATATGAATTTTTGGGTTAATAGCAATGCTTATAACATCGTTGAAGGCATTCACATGATATGGATTACTACAATTGTTGATATGATAATTGGTAAAAGTGTTTATTCTGTTAGTTAGACTTTGCATCCATATCATGGCTATTAAATATAATCTTTGTTCCATCATTTTCCATTTTTAATTCGACCTCTTTTAATTTTTTTAAAGCATTTCTTATATGATTATGAGACTTTTTTGGAGCAATAAATGTGACAAAACCACCTGCACCAGCTCCAAGCAATTTACCAGCTTTTGCTCCCGCATTGATACCTGTTTCATAAACATCATCAATAAAACTATTTGATATTTTGGAAGTCATAGACTTTTTAAGTGTCCAATTTTCATTCATAAGATCAACAACTAAATCAAAATTAGAATCTTCAACTGCATGTGCAAATTCTCTAGCAATATTTGCCATTCTTCTTAATATCATCTTTTTGTCACTGTTAGATGAAATCTTAGTTTGATGTTTAAGAATTTTGGATGCAGATCTTGTTGACCCTAAATAAAATGAAATATTAGATTCATTTAATAAACTCTTAAATGAATGTGAGCAATTTATATCAGTGATTTTAACCGAATTATCTGGCATAAATTCATACATTTTTAAACCACCAAATGCAGCAGCAAATTGATCTTGTTTTCCTATCGGTTCACCACATTTATTAATTTCGATATCACAAGCTTCCGAAGCAATTTTGTAACGGTCAATGCGAGTTTTTTTGTATTCATATAAAGCATTTAAAAGTCCAACTGTGTAACTACTTGATGAACCAAGGCCCGTTCCCTTTCCTGGAATGTCTGCAGTTGAAGTTATTTCGATACCTCCTGAAATGCCAGTAAGTTTTAGGCATTCTCTTACTAATGGGTGTTTGATTTCTTCAACACTATCAATCTCTTCAACGTTTGAATAAGCAATTCTAATGCCCTCATCAAATTTTTCATGTAAAGAAACATACATATATTTATCTATTGAAGTTGAAATCACAGCACCTGGTTCATTTTCATAAAATGCCTTTATATCTGTGCCACCGCCAACATAGCTCATTCTAAATGGAGTTTTACTAATGATCATGGTTAATATGAAAATGTATCTTATATTTTAACTTAAAACTAATCTGAATAAAGAATATGTCTTACAGCATCAAAAATATTTTTTTTTGTTGCAGTTGGTTTGTACTTTATTTTATTCACATCATAATTATCCCCAACTAAAATACTTTTGCATCCAGCATTCTGTGCAGCACCGATGTCAGCCTCACTATCACCAATGAACCAACATTCTTTTAAATTGAGATTGAAATCTTTTTGAGCATTTATCAGCATGCCAGGATTTGGTTTCCTGCAATTGCACTGAATTTTTAATTCTTTAACCTCTCCTTTAAAACCACTGTCAGGATGGTGGGGACAAAAGTATATATGATCGAGGTATGCACCCTGTGATCCTAAATCTGATTCCATTTTATTATGTATCCTCTCAAGCTGTTCAGACGAGCATTCTCCTCTTGCTATTACCGGTTGATTGGTTGCACAAATAGCTAAAAATTTTGATTTATTTATCATTCTTATTGCGTTACCAGAATATTTAATTAATTCAAAATCGTCTAAGTTATTGATGTGGCCATTTTCAACATTTATAGTTCCATCTCTATCAAGAAAGATTGCTTTTCTTCTGTTTGATGTATTTCTTGAATAAACTACACCGTTTTTTATATCTTCATTAACACTTATCAGTCTCTCTGGCGTACCCATATCTTTTATATATTCAGAGGTCCTATAGGCCAAAATATTTACATCTTTTTTTAATAAATCAGGAAAAATATCTTGTGCTATATCGAATTTTGAGTTTCCCATATCAGAAAGATGCAAAAAAGCAGATTTGTTAATTATGTACATTGCTGCATTAACTAAATTTTTCTTTACATTGTCTATATGAGGATGAGAACTAAATCGTAAAACCTTATTATTTTTAATTTCAACAATATCACTATCATAAGGATGATCATTTGGATGAACTACAATTGAAATCTCTGATTCGTGTTTAGAATGAAAATTAAAAAAATCATCAATATTCAAATCAGAATAAACATCTGCATATAAAACTAAATAAGTGTCTTTAAGAAGATCTTGAACAGCAAGTAATGCTCCACCAGTCCCCATTGGTATTTCTTCAACAAAATATTTAATTTTTACTCCAAAACTACTTCCATCACCAAAATAATTTTTAATTTTGTCTGACATATGATGTAAAACAATAAGTATGTTAATGCGATTATATTTTTTACACTCAGATATAATATGTTCTAATATCGGAGATTCTCCTAAAGGGATCAAAGGTTTTGGTATATCTGAAAAATCTTTTGACATTCTTGTTCCAAAACCTCCAGCCATGATTACAACATCATAATTTTTCATTTTTGAATTAACTCTCTTAGAAAAAATATCAGTCTTCTGTTAAACACATCCAAGACATAAAAAAAATAACTAAATGATGCAATAAATAAATTTAGACCTAATTCATTCCTGTATGAGTGCCAAACAGTAAATTGATTATTCATTACTTTTGATGATAGAGATCCTTGAACAACTCTATAAATACATAAATCTTTTTGAAGAGCATATGCGATATTTCCCTTCCTTAAAATTAACAACCACCATAATGTGTCCTCTCCATGACTTTTGCCAACTGTATTGAGAACTTCATTATCAAAACACTCCTTTTTAATCATAACTGAACTATTTGCAATACCTCTTCTTCTTAAATATTGATTAAAAGTATTCGAATTATGTCCGCCAATTGATGCTTTACTCAAGTATCCTCCTGGATATAATTTTTTATACCTTGTAAATGAAAATTTATAGTTATTCTTCAGCATAAAGTCTAATTGCATCTCAAGTTTATTTTTCTTCCATAAATCGTCTGAATCAATAAAAGCAATAAATTCTCCTCTTGATGCCTTGATTCCTTCACTTCTTGCTTGAGCAGGACCATTGTCATCTGAATTATTAATAAGTTTAATCCTTGAGTCATCTTGTTGATATTTTCGAATAATATTTACAGTTTTGTCTTTAGAAATCCCGTCAATAATTATTAATTCAAAATTCTTATAGGTTTGTTTTTGCACTGATTCAATGCATTCACCAATATGTTTTTCCGAGAAATATGACGGTACTATTATGGAAATAAGAGGATTTCTTTCACTAGATTCTCTCATCAAAAATCCACTCATTTTGTATAAGCCAATTAGTCGTTTCTTTTATTGATTCTTTAATAGTATTACTTGGCTTCCAGCCAAGTTTTTTTATTTTAGAAATATCCAAAAACACAAATGGATTATCACCAACCCATCCTCTTTTACCATGACCAAAAATAAAGTCTGGCTCTAGCCCCAATTCGTTAACTATCAATTGAGCACTTTTAGATACCTCAATATATTCTTCCAATCCAAGATTGTAAATTTCAAAAGAGTTATCATGATCCTTTGCGGGCCTTAAATCATCACATATTAACATTAAGGCTGAAATACAATCATTTATATGTAAATAACTTTTTTGCGCGGTGCCATCACCTAAAATTTTAAGTTTTGATGGATCGTTTTTAAGTTTTTTCACAAAATCAAAAATATGTCCATGTGGATACCTAGGTCCTAATAAAGAAACAAACCTGAAACAATATCCCTCCATATCAAAAGCATTGCAATATGCAGATACAAGACCTTCACATGCCAATTTTGATGCTCCGTATAGCGATGTTTGAATAGGGTTTGGTAAGTCTTCTGGAGTTGGAAAAGATTCTGGCTCTCCAAGTGCGGCAGCCGATGATGCAAAGCAAATTCTTTTTGATGAACTATTTAATCTCATTGCTTCTAAAACATTGTATGTACCAATTGTATTTTGTTCTAAATCAATTTTTGTATTTTTAGTTCCTCCCCTTATATCAGCATTTGCTGCCATATGATACACAATGTCAACTTCATGCATATATCTACATAAATCTTCAAAGTTGAGAATATCTGATTCAACTTCATAAAATTTTTTATTTTTTCTTGCATCATCCAAGAATCTTGGTATACCCGTAGATAAATTATCTAATCCAATTACCTCATAATCTCTTTTTAAGAGTTCATCCACTATATGGCTCCCAATAAATCCAGATGAACCAGTAACAAGTGCTTTCATTTTTTTACATTAAAAATTAATTTTTATTATTAAAAACCATTTTAATCTAAGAAATCATGGAACCAAAACACAGATGGCAATAAATATTCACTTAAATATAATTTTTTTGCACATAAATATGCCCAAAATGAAAATGTTGAATTTGACAGAAATAAATTTTTTGACAAACAAAGAATTTTGAAATCCTCTAATTCATTTTTTCCATTACTAAAATTATCTTCTGATGCGGAAGGAAAGACTTTAATTGCATCTTTTTTTGAATTAGTAACTATTTTAATTGAGATATTATTTTTCTTTGAAAATTTTATTGCCCTTTGAACATCCTGTGGTGACGTAAATTGAATATGTTCTCTTTTTGCTGCATCAAAATTACTCCCTCTGATATGAATTGTAAAATCATTGATAGGATTTTTATTTTTTATTGATAAATAGTCTAATAAAAGCTCAGCAACCTTATTAATTGCTTCAAGCGAAACGTGTTTTCTAGATTGAAAATATCCAATATCAATTGGGAGGTAGCTATTATAATCATATTGAGTATTAAAATTACTTTTCTTAGAGAGCCTCTTTTGAAAGAAAACATAAATAATAAAGAATGCATCTTTTAAACTAATCCTCTTGCATTCAATTCCAACTAAAGAAGATAATTTGCACATATCAATCCAATCATTATGCTGAGTTAGATTTAAAAAATTGTAAATTATTGATTTACCACTTTGTATATTAATTAAAGCAACATTTTTACCATCTAATTTATGTTGATATGCCCTGCTGAGTTGAAATAATTGATTTCCAATACCACCAAATAACAAAACTTTCTTTAATTTCATTTTTACAATTTTGACTTACCCCTCAGAGTAATACTTGAACAACATAATTCGTAACTTTGTTAAATTCTGGTTGCCTATAATATTTTTTGCAAAAACCTTCATAATTAAAAAAATCGATTTAACAATGGAGTATGATCTGCTACTTCCCATAACTCTCCACAAAATATATGTTTCCTTAATATTAACAAAACTTAATTTTGAAGATACTCCGTCAAGAATAGGTTGACTAATTATTACATGCTTTTTTAATTTTCTAGCATTTGCAAAAAAAACTTGATCTGAAATTAATTTAAACTTTTCGTTATAGCCTCCCAGCATTTTATAAATATCAAAATGCACTAGGACAGACTGATGAGGCCAAAGGCTATTCTCTGTAGGTGAAAATCTCATATTTTGAATTCCTTCGTATCCCGCTAATTGCTCAAAAACATAAATTTTAGCCACAGGAAACTCATGAAATGCTCTTGAAATTTTTTCTCTCGTAGATGGTAGATATAAATCACCACTATTTAAGATCTGTATGAATAAATTATTACATTTGTTTATTCCATAATTCATTGCTGGATAGATACCACAAGGACTTATCCAAAAATTTGAAATCTTAAATTTGGGTTTATCTGTATTAATATAATTTTTTACTTTAGAAAGATCATCTGAGCTATCAATAATTATAAGTTCATCGTCTACCATTAATTGATTGCAAATACTTTGATATGTGCAAACAAATGCAGAAAAATCATTGTATGTAGGAATAATTACTGATATTGGTTTTTTATTAATCATAAAGTAAATTTCTTATTTTAAATATTTCCATTTATAGATTTTTGTGTTTATCATCCATGTGAATCTCTTTAAAACTATTCTTCTAACATTTTTATAAGAATTTTAATATTGAGGACATTTAAAATCCTATTAATACTAAAAGCTTAAAACATTTAAACTAAAATTCCCTAATATAAATTATGATAAACGATAAAGTTAGTATCCATAAAAACCTTAATGGTTTCAGTCCGTAAGATAAAAATATTATTGACACAGCCCAGCCCATAAAAGCAAGAAACATAAAGCTAAATAAGCGCATGGTTAATAAATCAAACGGAAGCAAAAAAAATCCTGCAGCCATACTGAAAATCCATATTTGAAGTGTAAAAGGCCCCAATTTTCCGTCATGTCTAATTCCAAATATTTTTGACAACGCCAAGAAGGAGCATAAGAGAAGAAAGATTAATATTGAAAAGATAAGTGTGTTTTCATCAAGATTACTTTCATTTATTTCATCTGTTAAATAAAAGCCCGCCTTATTTGAAAAAATACTTATTAAATTTAAAATGTCTGAAAAATAGATTGATGCATAAAACGCAGTAAAAATAAGAAAAATTATCTTAATCCAACTTTTTCTAAAGAAAAATAGCAAAAATATTGGTAAAAATGAAGATATGTGAGTTAAGAAGGATATTATTGCAAGTCCAAACCTTCTCCACATAGAAGTAGTCACTAAAAGCATTGCTATTATTCCCAATGATAATCCTTGTCTAGTTGTTTGCGAAATCAATATTGGTGAAAAAAGTAAAAAAGTATTTGAAAGAAAAAATCCCGTCTCATATTTAAATAATTTTGAAAGTTTAATTGTTGAATAAACGAAAAGTGAAGAAATTATCACTCCAAACAAAAAAAGTAATTCTTCAATTAAAAGGTTGGGATTTATTGAAGAAATTATTTTTAGCAATATTGGAAGAATTACTTCAACTCTCTCAAAAAACTCAAGAGATTGAAAAAATGTACCGCTAGATAAAAAAACATAGTTTGCATAATACGCTTCAAAATCTTGTCCTGGAACCAGCGTTAAGCAAATAGACATGACAAAAAAAATAAAGGCTAAAAATTCTTCAAAAAATGTGTTTTTTACACCAAAAAAACCAAAAAAAATACATGACGCATAGAGTGGAATCGAAGGATGGATAAAAGCTAAAAATGTTAAAAGGAAACCATAAAATATTATAGTTAGTTCTCTTAAAGTTAAATATTTTAAAAAATTGCTAAGCATTAATTGAATTAAATTTTACCGGTTGTAAGTTTTTGATAAATATCTTTTGTTTTACTAGCACAATGTTTCCATGAGAAACGTTTTATGTTTTCAAAACCAAGTTTGGTTAATTCACTTTTAAGAGAGTCGTCATAAGTTACTTTTTCAATTGAATGGAGAATTTCATCGCTTTCCAGTGGATCAAATAATAAAGCTGCTTCATTAACAATTTCTGGAATTGAGCTTTTATTTGAAGCAATAACTGGACATCCAGAAGCCATAGCTTCAAGAAGAGGCATACCAAAACCTTCGTATAGTGATGGATATACTAATGCAAGAGCATTTTGGTACAAATTTCTTAAAAGCTTATCATCTCCATTAAGATTAAAAATTCTATTTCCTGGTATTTTAAGATCTTTAAAAAGAATCTTTTCATCTTTTGAAAATTTTCCGCCTCCAAATGTTACGATATTTACATCAAACTTTAGATTTTTTGAAATGCTATATGATTTAACAAAATTATCAAAATTTTTATATCCATTCCTTGCGCCAACATAAAGTAAATATGGCTTCAAGTTTAAATCTGATTCATCAGATTTTATTCTAAAAAAATCTTTATCAACCCCGTGGTGGATTACAGAAATTTTTTCTTTTTCTACGTCAAAAATTTCAATAATATCTCTTTTGGTGTTCTCAGATATTGCAATAATATGATCAGTTTCTAAGATAGCTTTTCTTTTTTGTTTTGAGGTTAAGTCATAAAAAGGAAAATAATTTGGAAATTTTTCATGAATTAAATCATGAACTGTAGTAATGCTTTTTAATCCTTTTAATTTAGATGAACTTTTGTACCAAGTTTTATGAATTATTTCTGGTTTCCAATATTTAATATTACTAAAATTTTGAACTAAATTTATGCTTTCAAGAAAAAACGTCCTTGAGAATAAACCTTCTATCTTTTTACCTTTGACATATCTATTTGGTATTTCATTTAAATAATTATTTTTATGGAAATTAGCAAAAACTTTAATATTTAATTCGCTGTCTTTTATTAGCTCCTTAAATAGATGAGTAAAATATTTTGACACTCCTCCATAAGTTTGAATAGAGAATATTTGATGATCAAAAGCAATTTTCATTTTATTTCACTGAAATTTTAAAAGACTTTTAACTTTTTTATATAACATGTGTAGTTTTTGTTTAAAGTTAAGATCTTTTCTTAAAATAAAATCTTTTGGAGATATTACAATTTTTGATAGCAGCACACCATCTGCGTCTTTGTTCGGTTTAACTTCTTTAGGATGTAAAAGTGGAAAACTTATTTCTTCAGTTGGCATGTTTGAAAATGAGTCTAGATCTTTTGTGTGTGTTGCCTGAGGTCCAAAGCCTATATTTGATATGAGATTTTTATTTGGAGATATTGAGAGACCAAAATTTGACCAAATGCTATAATTCCAAGAATAATCCCATGTATCAATTTCGTTATTTGAGACCTTATTTAAAACATTTTTATAGTAGCTTAATTGTGATTTATTTTGGACAACATGTTTAAGTATATTGTTTAGCGATTCATCATTTAAATTTTTAAGCTCTCTATTATATAAAGCCCATCTATTTGACCAAGTTGCCCATCCCCATACATTAGGTAGTCTAGAAAAATAATAACTTTCATCAATTTTTGTTTTATTGTCTTGAAAATTTACTCCTGAAATATGCCATATGCGCATATCATGCTCATATTTTCTTAAAAGTTCCTCACAAAAATAGAAAAAGCTTTCTGTTGGCAAGCAATCATCTTCAAGAATAATTCCTTTTTTTTCATTTTCAAAAAACCATGAAATTGCTTCACTTACAGCATCTTTACATCCTAAGTTTTTGTCTCTAAATAAAGTATTTACTTCACATTCCCAGTTAATATTTTGAATAATAAATTCTCTCAATTCGGTTACTATATCAAGTTCATTATTAATCTCTCTTGCTCCATCAGATGCTAGATAAAGTCTTTTTGGTTTTGATTTAGCCAAAGTTTTAAAGACTTTTTTTGTTTCTATAGGCCTATTAAAAAACAAAAATAGTACAGGAGTATCTAATATAGAAGTTTCATTAAATTTCATCTATGTTCCAATTTTTTTCTCTTATTTCAGAGATATAGCTTTTGAGGTCATATTTTGGTTTCCATCCTAACCTTTCAGTTTTTTCAGTAATTAAGTCAGCTGTCATTCTATTACCATCCCTTTCAGGAATAATTTCTATTTTTCCTCCAAATAACTCAGCAAGATCCAAAATTGAATAGGCCTCACTATTTCCAATACCAAATTCATCCCCAATCGCATGTTTACCAATTAGAATTAATCCATCAATGATGTCATAAACATGAGTAAAGTTTCTTTCTTGTGTGCCTGGTGATACTACCGTTAAATTTTTTTGTTCCTTCATTGATTTTGTAAATTTTGCAACAACCGTTGCATATTCACCATCTCTAATTTCTCTTGGACCATAGACATTATAAAAATAAGTGATTGCATATGGGATGCCAAACCATTTTCCATAGTTAATTACTAAATCAGTGTTTGAAGCTTTTGTCCAAGCATATGGACTTGCAAACTTTCCTAGACCTCCATCCCCAAATTTTGTACTACTACCTGCATAGACAATCTTAGAGCAAGATTTTCTCACAAATTCCAAAACATTGAATGTTCCTATCATGTTTGATTCCCATACAATCGAAATATCTTTAAAGCTTTGCTCAACTCTTGAATATTCACCTAAGTGATAAATAATGTCAGGCTTGAAACTGACCAACTTATCAATGTTCGACACACAGCCCTCAATATACTCAACTTTAGGAACATGATTAGCAGTCGATCCCATCAAATAATTATCAATAGAAAAAACTTGGTTTTTATTATCTTGAGAAAGTCTCTCGCACAAATGACTTCCTATAAAGCCGGCGCCTCCTGTGACAAGAATGCTTTTTTTCTTCATCTTGTTAGTCCTTATTAAAAATATCTCTGGAATAAACTTTATCTTTTGCTACTCTTATCTCAGGTGTCAACCTATTGGCCAGAATGATATCTGAAGTATCAAGAAAATAATCTAGATCATTAATTATTTTACAGCCTTCGAAATCATTTTCGGTTATGCTTGGCTCATATAAAACTATTCTAATGTCAGCATGTTTAATTAAATTTAAAATTTTCATTAGTGCAGATTCTCTAAAGTTGTCAGAGTCTTTTTTCATTACCAATCTGTAAAATCCGACTGTGTTAGGTTTTTTTTCTAAAATTCTCCCTACTATAAACTTCATCCTTATGTCATTTGATTCAACTATTGCTTGAATAAGTCTTTGAGGAATATTTTTGAAATTTGATAATAATTGCTTAGTGTCTTTTGGAAGACAATAACCTCCATATCCAAAACTAGGATTGTTATATTCATTTCCAATTCTTGGATCTAATGAAACTCCATCAATTATTTCTTTAGCATTTAGAGAATTTAATTCACTAAAAGTATCTAATTCATTAAAATAAGATACACGCATTGCAAGGTAACTATTTGAAAATAGTTTAATTGCTTCAGCTTCATTGTTGTCTGTAAGAAGCACAGGAATATTTTCTGCATGGGCAGCCTCTTGTAATAATTTCGCAAAATTACTGCCTTTATCTGATTTATCACCAATAATTATTCTTGATGGATAAAGATTATCATACAAAGCCCGTCCTTCTCTTAGAAATTCTGGAGAGAAGAAAATATTATCAATTTTCTTTTCTCTTTTTACCTTATCAGTAAAACCAAAAGGTACTGTAGATTTAACTACGATAGTAGCATTTTTATTGTATGTAATACTTTCCTCAATTGCCATTTTTACCAGGGCTGTATCAAATTGTTTAGTTTCTGAATTAAAATCAGTTGGCGTACAAATTACAATGTAATCAGCATCTGAGTAAGCCTTTTCTTTATTTAGAGTTGCAGATAAATTTAAATCTTCGTTGGCAAGGAATTTTGTAATATCTTTATCAATAATTGGGGACTTTTTATTATTAATACAGTCTACTTTTTCTTGAATTACGTCTAATGCAATTACTTTATTATATTTTGATAAAAGAACTGCTATAGAAGAACCTACATAGCCTAAACCTACAACCGTAATATTCATTTTTTTACTTATTAAGTTAGACATTGTACATACGTATTTTTATTTTACATAAAATAAGAAGGCCTTTGCTTTAAGTTTAAGTTGCATATGAAGTCTTCTATCAAATAGATCATACATAAAGTTTGCAACAAATTGTGAGATTAATGTTGCAAGCGCAGCCCCATTAACACCCATTTTTGGAAATAAAAAAATATTCAAAATAATGTTTGAAATTGCCCCTGTCAATGTTCTTTTTAATGAAATCATTGTTAAGTTCTCATTTATTAGGTATTTTTCAAATGCAACACCTATAAAAACAAAAGCCATAGACAAAGCGTGTATCTTGAGGACATCTGCTGATTGAGCATATGTATCACCAAAAAGGAAATTTATGAGGAAGTCACTTGAAACAAATATTATTATGCTCACGAATATGGCAAGCCAAGCCAAGGCTGTATAGAGAATTTGCATTGATTGGATATAAAAAGTTGTCGATTTTCTCTTTGCGTCAATAATTGCTGGGAAAATAGAAGTGGTTATAATTACTGGAATAAAATACATAGCTTCAGAAAGTTTTACAGCAACTGAATAAATACCAACTTCATAGTTTCCAAAGAAATAGTTCAGCATTATTTGATCTATTCTGATATAGACTATAACTGCTAATGCAGAAATAATTAGTGGTAATGAATCAGAAATCAACTTTTTTGCAATTTCAATTCTAAAATACTTTGGAAGAAGACTGTAAGCATTTCGTCTTAGAACAGTTACAAACGCAATCGAAATAACAAATGCATCAAGAATAAAAACAAGAAAGAAAAGATATAAATCAGCTTCAATATAAATTAAAAAAATCTTTACTGCTGCAGAAATTATTACCTGAAAAAATTTACAAGTAGCTATTACTTTTCCTAAAACTTTAGCCTCAAGATAAAACTGAATTACATCAAAACTCTGGAAAATAAAAACAAAAGATATTAACAAGATATAATAACTGATGTCGTTAGTTGTGCTTAGCATAAAAACAATAGCTACAATAATTATTATAAGAATGCTAAACGAAGCTTTTAGCCAGAAAGAAGTAGATAAAATATTTTTATCTTTCTCCATATTATTAACAAAATCTCTGACCAAAATGCCATCAAGACCTAACTTAGAGAATGCTTGAAGAATAGAGAATATAGCAATTATAAAACTATAAGTTCCAAATTGAGTAGGTCCAAGGTAGCGTGCAAGTAATATTCCCACAAGAAGAGTCACTCCTGCTCTAAAGAGATGCTCAATTAACAACCAGTTTGTATTATAAAAGTACCGACTAAAATTAAAAACATTCTTCATATTTTATATATAAATGATTTCAATACTAACTACGAAAATTGTTTATATTATTTTTATACCACTGATATGTACTTTTTAAACCATCATCAAGCGATACTGATGGTACCCATCCAAGCTTTGTAATAAGCGAAATATCCAATAACTTTTTTTTTGTACCATCTGGTTTGCTAGAGTCCCACTCTATTTTTCCATTGAATTTAACAATGCCTGCAATCTTTTCAGTCAATGATTTAATGGAGCAGTCGACTCCAGTTCCAACATTTATGTGTGATTGCATTGGTTCAATATATTTATCAATTAAATTTTTATCTAAATTCATTACAAATATACTCGCATCAGCTAGATCATCTACATGAAGAAACTCTCGCATAGGTTTTCCAGTACCCCATGCAATTACTGTCTTTGATTTTTTTTGTTTAGCTTCATGAAATCTTCTTAACAAACCAGGTATTACATGAGAATTTGATGGATGAAAATTATCGTATGGACCATAAAGGTTGGTAGGCATTACTGATCTATAATCTCTGTTATATTGACGATTAAAACTTTCACATAGCTTTATACCAGCAATTTTTGATATTGCATAAGGTTCATTTGTTTTTTCAAGTCTTCCAGTCAAAAGATATTCCTCCTTGATTGGTTGTTTTGAATCTCTAGGATAAATGCATGATGAGCCTAAAAATAATACCTTGTTTACATTATTTAAATGACAGGCATGAATTATATTTGATTCAATACAAAGATTTTGATAAATAAAATCTGCTGGAAACATATTATTTGCTTCAATTCCTCCAACTTTAGCAGCACAAATATAAACTTGATCAATTTCATTTATAGAAAAAAAATTTTGCACAGATTTCTGATTTAAAAGGTCAAGGCTTTTTCTATCAGCAGTTATTATATTGAGTTTTTTGTTAAGTCTAAGCTTTTTTAAAACAGCATTTCCAACCATTCCGTTATGACCTGCAATAAATACGTTTTTCATAAAATTTTTACTCAGTTAACGTTAGTTTGAATCTGGTGACTCTCGAGATATATTTATTTCATAACCATTTTCTTTTAGAAAGGCGTTTTGTTTTGCTGTTTTTAAATCTTCTATTATCATCTCTGAGCACATATCTCTAACAGATGTCTCAGGTGTCCAACCAAGTTTACTCTTTGCCTTAGTTGCATCTCCTAAAAGAGTCTCAACTTCTGCAGGTCTAAAATATCTCGGATCAACCCTTACTATTATATTTCCTTCCTTAAAAAAAGGAGTTTCCTTGTCGTTTTTAACTTTCTTAACTATTCCGACTTCATCAACACCAGATCCATCAAAACGTATTTCTACACCTAGCTCCTCAAGCGACCATTTTATAAAGTCTCTTACTGAATGTTGCTCACCCGATGAAATTACAAAATCCTCTGGAATATCTTGTTGAAGCATCAACCATTGCATATGAACATAATCTTTAGCATGGCCCCAATCTCTTAGAGCATTCAAGTTACCCATATATAGGCATTTTTCTAGACCCTGACTGATATTTGTCAGTCCTCTTGTGATCTTTCTTGTGACAAATGTCTCTCCTCTCCTTGGTGATTCATGGTTAAATAGAATTCCATTACAGGCAAACATATCATATGCCTCTCTGTAATTGACAGTTATCCAATATGCATAAAGTTTTGCAACTGCATATGGTGAACGTGGATAAAATGGTGTTGACTCTTTTTGAGGTGTTTCTTGAACTAATCCATATAATTCTGAGGTCGAGGCTTGATAAAATCTTGTATCCATCAATCCAAGTGATCTTAATGATTCAAGAATTCTTAAAGTACCAAGCGCATCAACATTTGCTGTATATTCAGGTGTATCAAAGGAAACAGCTACATGAGACTGAGCGCCCAAATTATATATTTCATTTGGTCTTACTTCATCAATGATTCTATTTATATTAAGAGCATCGGTAAGGTCTCCATAGTGGAGAAAGAATTTATTATTTTCTGTGTGTGGATCAGTGTATAAATGATCTAATCTCTCAGTATTAAAAGAAGAAGATCTTCTTTTGATTCCATGAACTTCATAACCTTTATTGAGCAAGAATTCTGCTAAATATGATCCATCTTGTCCTGTAATTCCAGTTATAAGAGCTTTATTCATATCTATACATTATCGTTAAATCTTGTTGAGCGTAGGTGTGAAATTAATGAAAAAATAATTGATAGTAAGAATCCAAAGATTGTACCTGAAATACAAATTATAGCTCTTCGTGGCTTAAATTTTTCCTCAGGAACTATAGGAGAATCAATAATCTTCAAAACATAATCCTCATTTGATGATATTAGCATCTGATTCTTTATTTGTGTTTCTAGAAGTCGAGCAATAGCCTCTTTGACTTCACTAAGCTTAGCATTTTGAAGATTTTCATTAAGGAAAATAATAGATTTTATAACTTCTTCTTCACTTTTTTCTCTCATGCTCTTATTAATGTTATCTATTAGAATGTCCATCCACTGTTTTGCAATAAATGGTGACTTATGTTCAAGTGATAAAAAAATAAACTGTGTTTTATTATCCTGAGCGATAGTTATAATATTTTGAAATTTTTTATAAGCTTCCTGATCAGAGGGTATTTTTTTCTTTGGATATGCGGCTCTCCTAACCCAAGTTTTTGTTGACTCTTTAAATAAATTTTCTTTATAAATTACTTTGTTTGTCTTTGGAATCCATTTTTCTACTGCTAACAAATCCTCTAAATTAATGTATGGTAAAAAATGCTCTGAGAAAAATTTAAATGATTCAAGCCTTTTAAGCGCTTCAGAAGACTTGTCTACGCTTTGTTTTGGTATGTTAATTCCAGATATTGAAGCCAATCCTGATAGTGAGCTGAGTTGAGATTGAAGAGAGTTATCATCATCTACAGGAGCTAAGACTGCAGAAGATTGATAGTAGTTTGGTAATGATAATGCAACTATTATAGATATTACTATGGATAAAGTTGTAAATGAAACGACAAATATCCTGTTATTCCAAATTGCAGAGATTAAATCTTGAACCTCTAAGTTTTGTTCATGCTCTTTATTGAGATATTCCATTTATATTCACTAATTATTGTGGTGCCCAGAGCCGGACTTGAACCGGCACGAAGTTGCCTTCGAGGGATTTTAAGTCCCTTGTGTCTACCAATTCCACCACCTGGGCATTACAAGAAAACAATTATAGTTTAAAAAAAATAAAATTAGTTATAAAGAGCAAAATAAATTGTGAAAGAATATATATTGAAAAACTACCACCAACTATAGTTATAATAAAAACTATATCTAAATTTTTTATTTTTAAATTGCTCGAAATCTTATCAAAAACTGATAATGCTTAGTCAATTAAGCTTTTTCAAGATATGATCTTTTATCACAACATCCTCTGACAAAAATATATTATCTCTTCGGTGTGGAGGCTGAAGCCGGAATCGAACCGGCGTAAACGGCTTTGCAGGCCGCTGCATAACCACTCTGCCATCCAGCCTAAATTTGTAACATATTGTATATGTCTATTGTTAGAATGTGAAAATTAATTCTTAAAAGTGTTATGCGTATATATATAGCCAGTATAGAGAGTTATTAAAACTGAAATTATCAAAAATAAATCTCCAAAGATAATTAAAAGCATTTTGTTAAATGCTAGTGCTGCTAGATAAATCATTATTGTAAACAACTGAATACTAGTCTTTACTTTTGCAATATAAATTACTTTGGTAGCGTTGACATTGTTATTTCTAGAGTTGAAGTCTCTTAAGGCGCTAATCCAAATTTCTCTCGTAATTATAAGTGAGCCTGCAAAGCCAATCAAAAAACTTGAGAGATTTATTGCTAAACCGATAAATAAAAAAATTATCAAAATTTTATCAGCCAATGGATCTAATATTTCACCGATCTGAGATGTCGCATTATATTTTCTAGCCAAAAAACCATCAAAATAATCGGTTAAACCAGCAATAAAAAAGAGCATTAGTGCAATAAGGTAATAATTTTTCAGAGCTAAAAAAACAAAAATTAATGCTGCAATTATAATTCTTGCAAAAGTAAGTAAATTAATTATTGAGCTCATCATCTTAGTTTTTCTAATATTAATTTAGCCATTTTTACACTAATACCCTCAACAGTCATTAAGTCATTTAAATTTGCAGCTTTTATATTCTTTATACTTTTAAATTTTTTAAGTAATCTTCTTTTTAAAACATTTCCAATACCCTTAATTAAATCTAATTCTGATTTTGATATTGTCTTTCTTTTTTTGTTTCTTTGAGCATTAATAGCAAACCGATGAGACTCGTCTCGTATTTCTTGTAAAATTAAGAAAGCTTTAGAGTTTTTATCAAGTTCTAAAATTCCATCCTCACTAATTATTGTCTCTGTTGCTCGAATCCTGTTTGATCCTTTTGCGATAGATATTGCCTTAAGATCTTTATGATTTGATTTCTCCAAAACTGAATTAACAAATTTTAATTGTGTTTTCCCTCCATCTATCAACAGTAAATCTGGTTTTTTTTTTGGATCATCGAAGTATTTGATCCTTCTATCTATGACATGCTCTAAAGAACCAACATCATTACCTGAAAGATGATTTGGAATATTATAAAGTCTATAGCTCTTTTTTTCTGGTCCAGTTTTAGAAAATACTACAGAAGATGCAACTCCATTATCTCCAGATATATGACTTACATCATATGCTTCAATTTTGTTAATTTCTTTTTGGCCTAAAAACTTACAAAGCTCGTTAAATGAAAAGGTATATTTATCCTCTTTACTTATATAATTCTTTATAACTTGTTGTGCGTTAAGCTTGCATAAATTGTAAATTGGTCTAATAGACTTGCTTGGTGTATGGATAATCCTTACTTTCTTTTGATGTCTATTTTCGAACATTTCCTCAAGAATATTTTTTTCTTTAAATTCATGTGCGCACAAAATCCTTTTAGGAATATCTGGTTGATGTTCATAAAAATTAAATATTGCACTTTGATAAACTTCATCAAATGAGTTGTAAACAGCTTGTTTTATTAAATGTGTTTTGGTTCCTCTAATCTTTCCATTTCTTACAACTATAATTGATACTCCCATATAACTCATTTCTGAACTGACTGAAAAAATATCAATATCATTTGCTAAAGTCACCACTGATTGCTCTTCTTTTAGAAGATTTAATCTATTAAGACGATCTCTTATTTCAGCAGCCTTCTCGAAATCAAGCTTTGATACAGCTTTATCAATATCTCTGTTTAATCTTTGAATAGTTTTAGTGTCTGAAGATGTTAAAAAAGATTTTGCATTTAAAATATCTTCAAAGTAATCTATTTTATTTATTTTTTGAACACATGGTGCTGAGCATCTTTTCATTTGAAATTCAATACATGGTCTTGTTCTGTTTGCAAAAGTGTTATCAGTACAATTTCTGATTTTAAAAACTTTTTGAATTTCTTTGATTGATTTTTTTACTGCTTCAGAACTTATAAATGGACCAAAGTAATTTCTATCAACACTTTTTTTTGTTCTTTTTGAGTAAACTCCTGGATATTCGTGATCTAATGAAAAATAAATGTATGGATATGTTTTATCATCTCTTAATAAAATATTGAATTTCGGTTTGTTCTCTTTTATTAATAATTGTTCTAACAATAAAGCTTCAACCTCATTTTTTGTTGTGAAGGTCTCAACATTGTCTGTAAGTAACTTAATTTGAGATGTTTTTCTATCTTTAAAAGATTTTCCAAAATAAGATGAAACTCTTTTTTTTAAATCTTTTGCTTTACCAATGTAAATAATTTCTTGGTTATTAAAGAATTTATATACTCCAGGAGTATTTGGAACTTTTTTAATATTAATCTTCAAAATCTAGGCTGTAATTACTTTGGTTTGTAATAATCCACTCTTTCAATATCCTCTTCTATACAAGCTTCTCCATATTGAATTTCTATTAGATGGCAAGGCTCGTCGAATGGATTCGTAATTTGATGCCACTCGCCAACAGGAACAAAATAATGATCAAATTTGTTTAATTTTACATTCTTCCTATTGTCAGGATCATCTTTACTGTAATTCACCACGCAAGAACCTTTGCTTACTAGCCAAATTTCAGATCTTTTAAAATGCTTTTGAAAGCTCATACCTTTGCCAGGATCAACAATTAACTCTTTTACTTTTGTATCATCAGATTCAAATAAGTTAAAAAAAGCTCCCCAGATTCTCTTTTCATGGTAATACTGCCAATCCTTAAGAATCCATGATGAAGAATTTTTCTTATCATCACCACCTACACTAAATATAAAATTTATATCCTCAACTGACATTTCAGGAATATTTTCTCTATTCCTATCTCCTCCATTTGCAAAATATATCTCTTCTCCAGCATATAAATTCTTAACTTTTTCTAAAGCATTAATACAGCTACCGATCTCGTCATCATCAAAATCTATGACTTTATCAACATATTTAAGATTTTCTATAATTAATTTTCTTTCAGAAAAAGGCAAAAAGAACTTACCTTTCTTTTTTTTAAGCCAATTATCACTATTTAGGGCAACAACAAGTTTGTCTCCAAGCTTTTTTGCATCGTCAAAATAGGAAATATGACCAGAGTGCAATGGATCAAAACCTCCACTTACAACTATTATTTTCATTTTATAATTATATTCTATTAACTGTTTTTGATAAATTTTCTTGATAAAGAATATTTTTTTCCAGCAATTACGCCGAACTGATCAAATGGATTTATGCCTAACATTGTTGCTGTTAAAAATGTCCTGTGCTCCCAAGTAGCAATTAGATATCCCAGACTTTTCTCAAACATAGGTGAATCAATACTTTTCAGAAAAAACATATTTACTGGGACATTTCCATTAACTTTCTCATTTTCTGACAAGTGCTCTGCTCCTTCACTTAAAAGCTTAGATTGTGTGATAGCTTTGATGTATTCAAGATGATTTTTATCTTGATTACATGCAATAATATCTGCACACAATTCTTGAGTCCCCTGATGAAGTAATTGAAAGTATGAATGCTCTGCAATTGGTCCATATCCTCCAAATATTACTTGTCCTGTTTTTTTAAATTCTGAAGATTTATTTGGGGGTTTCCCTAACGATTCCATTTCTAGTTGTTGAACATAATCTGGGAATGAGCGAAGGTTCCATATATAAGAAAGAACAACTCTGATATGTTTATTATTAAAATTATTCATCCAAATGTCGCTGAATGATAAATATTTTACAAAATCTAGATATTTTTCATCTGAGAGAAGTCTTTTATCTGCAACAGAGCCCCCACGATTTAAAAATCTACCATCACTCGTCCACCTTCCTCCATAAAGTGATTCTATGTCTTCAAGCCAAATTGAATATCTACCACCAATCTCTTTATCAAAGGTATGAATGTGAGAAATTCCATATTTTTTTGGTTCTTCCACATTTGAGGTAATCGCCAAAATATTATTGGTATTGCAATTTGACCAACTTAAAGCCATTTTTAGCATTTGAATAGTTTCAATAGATTTAAATGATTTTGAAAATATTATAAAAAAAGTTTTTTTGGGATCTAAATGATCAACCTTTATTTCAAATTCTTTCGAATTAGGGCCAGTCAAAAACTCAAAGTTAAGCTTGCTGTTTCTGGTGTGATATTTAGATGACAAATATACAGAATCTTCATTACTCTGAAACATTAATTTAGGTCCCTCATAAGAACCGCCAATGCCGATAGAGACAATATTAATCTGTGCATTAGGTTCTTTTAAAATTTCTTTTTCAATATTCTTATAAAAAGTATCACTGAAATTGTAATTCTTTGCAGAGATCATAAAATTATCTGGTAGTTCATTTTTGTTATCTAACTTATGCATTTGTCTATATTGTGTGTGAAGCGCTGATTGATTTTCAGAACTATTGACAACATTAAGATTTATAAGGTCTTTAATTCTTGATTGCAGATCGATTTTTTCAGCTTTTGCATTAAACTCATCAAACTTTTCTTTAGTAAAATTTTTTAGAGATGACTCATATAAAAGAAAGTCATCCTCATAGACATAATGGTTTGATTTTTTTTTAGTCATTGAATATTTTGAAATATCTCATTAAAAGATTTACTTATATTTCCTGAGGATGTTATTGGCCTTCCAATGACTATGTAGTCAGCACCCAATTTCATTGCTTCTCTTGGAGTCATTACTCTCTTTTGATCATCACTAGAGTACTTTAATCTTATTCCTGGAATGATTGATAATAAAGATTTTCTTTTAACTAAAAGATTTAATTCAAGCGGAGAACACACAACGCCATCGATTCCTGCAGATTCTGCCATATCTAACATGGCACTTACATGATCAGATGATGTTCTTTTAAAAATTTCAGTCGTATCTTTATCACTGAGGCTCGTCAAAGCTGTTACTCCAAAAACCTTAATGTTTGCTTCTGATGCTGCTTCCATTGCGGCTGTCATCATTTCCTTTCCTCCAGATGTATGCACCGATAGCATTTTTATTGGCAATAATGATATACCTTTAATAGATTTTTTTACTGTGTTAGGTATATCGTGAAGTTTTAAATCTAAAAAAATTTCGAAGCCTTTTTTAAAGGCATAATCTATTGGTCTATGGCCCAAAGAATTAAAAGCAACACTTCCAATTTTTAACATGCATTTTGATGAATCCAAATTATCAATAATATTTGAAACTTTATCAAAATCTGTTTCATCAATTGCAACAATAATCATTTTTTTATATGAGATTTTGAAGGTTTAAAATGCATTGTAGCTGTTTCTCCAAGGTAAGAAATTTTTTTTGTTTTAGGATTTATAAATTTTCTGGGTCTTATATATTTTTTTGAAAAAGTACCAAAGCCTCTAATTTCCACTTTTTTATCTAAGGCTATTGCCTCTATTATAGATTCCAAAATAGAATCGATTGCATTGGAGATTTTAGTTTTGCTTAATGTTGGAAATTTCTTTTTTAGAAATAGTTCTATATCAGATCTAGTGAAAGTTTCTTTTTTAATTCTATTCACTCAGTTTTAATGAAATTCTTTCTCTATCCGAGTCAATTGCAAAGATAATACATTCAAGTTTTTGATCTTTTTTATAATTTTGAAGAGCAGCTTTTGGATCTTCTTCTTCAGAAATATCTGAAAGATGTATTAATCCATCAATATCGCCTTCGAGACCAATAAATATTCCAAAATCAGTTATTGATTTAATAATACCTTCAACTTTATCACCAATTCCATATTTATTATCAAATTCAGTCCATGGGTTTGATTTTGTCTGTTTTAGTCCGAGGGAGATCCTTCTTTTATCATGATCAATTTCTAATATCATGACTTTTATTTTTTCACCCATTTCAACAACTTTAGATGGATGGATATTCTTGCTAGTCCAATCTAACTCTGATAAATGTATGAGGCCCTCAATACCTTGTTCCAACTCTGCAAAACATCCGTAGTCAGTGATATTTGAAACATCGGCTTCATAGATACCACCAACAGTGTAATTTGATTCAACATTCTCCCATGGATCATTCTGAATTTGTTTAAGACCAAGCGAAACTCTTAGCTTTTCTTTGTCAAAGCTTAAAACTTTTACCTCTATTTCATCACCAACATTAAGATATTCATTTGGGTTTGTTACTCTTGACCATGATATATCCGTTATGTGAAGTAATCCATCAAGTCCTCCTAAATCAATAAATGCTCCATAATCAGTTATATTTTTTACAGCTCCAGTTACTATTTGACCCTCTTCAAGATTCTTGAGAAGCTCAACTTTCACTTCTGAATTATTTTTTTCTAATACAGCCTTCCTTGAGAGAACTACATTATTTCTTTTATAATCTAGTTTAATTACTTTAAATTCCTGTACAGTATTTTCTATATCGGGAGCTTCTTTTAGTGGTCGCACATCAACTAATGACCCTGGAAGAAAAGCTTTGACAACCTCAACCTCAACTGCAAAACCACCTTTAACACGATTATGGATCTTACCTGTTACAAATTCCCCAGTTTCAAGTGCTTCTTCAAGCATCTTCCATGTAGAAATTTTTCTAGCCTTTTCTCTTGAGATTCTTGTTTCTCCGTGACCATCTTCTACTGCTTCAAGGGCCACTTCAACCTCATCACCAACTTCAATTTCTATTTCACCATCATTACTTCTAAATTCATCTAAGGAGATTATGCCCTCTGATTTAAGACCAACATGAATCGTAACCCAATCTTTATCAATATCTAAAACTACACCTGATACTATAGATCCAGGTTGCATGTCTAAAGTGCCTAAATTTTTATCTAGTAACGTCGAAAAAGATTCTGACATTTAATTAAATTCCTTTCTTATCATACTTTCAGTAAAACTGAATACTTCATCTAGCGACATTTCCGAAGAGTCAATTGTTATTGAATCTTCAGCAGGAATAAGAGGCGATATTTCCCTTGAACTATCATTAAAGTCTCTTTTCTTAATATCAGCTATCAGTGCGGGCATATTAACTTCTTGACCACGATTCTGCAACTCTAAGTAACGTCTTTTTGCCCTTTCTTCTGGAGAAGCTGTAAGAAAAATTTTTAACTTTGCGTCTTTAAAGACCACTGTACCCATATCTCTCCCATCTGCTACCAATATATCTCCGTCATAAAAATTCCTTTGGATATTAAAAAGTGTATCTCTAACTTCTTTTTTTGAACTAAGTTCTGAAGCTAATTTTGCAATTGATTCTGACCTTAACTCGGATGCAATATCATCTTCTTTATAGATAATTGAAAGTCTATTTTTATGATTATTAAAGATAATATTCATATTGATTTGACTTATTATTTCATCTGGTGAAAAATTCATTTTAAAAAAATAAGCATAAAGTCTATATAAAGCTCCGCTATCAAGAATCTTAAAACCGAAAATATTTGCAATTCTCAAAGCAAGAGCTCCTTTGCCTGATGCTGAAGGTCCATCTATTGTTATCACATTAATTTTCATCATCGATTTTCATACCTATTGAGTTCATAATATCTTTAAAGTTTGGAAAGGAGGTTTCAATATTTTTGCAGTTTTTAACTCGAACACAATTCTCTGATCTAACCCCAGAAATCAAAAAACTCATAGCAATTCTGTGATCGTCAAAAGAATTTATGAACTCGTCACACCTTATTTCTTTTGATGTACCAGTAATTGATATTCCATCATCTAAAATATCATGTTTTATTTTTAACTTGAGCAGTCCCTCTGAAATCGCATTTAATCTGTCAGTCTCTTTGAATCTTAATTCAGATGCATTTCGAATAACTGTTTGACCATCTGCAAAACATGAGGCAATACTCAATATAGGAATTTCATCAATAATATTTGGGATGATATCATCAGGCACATCAACCCCATTCAATTCTGAAGATCGAACATATATATCACCAACAATTTCATTTGAAATTTCTTTTTGATTTTTTATATGAATATCTGCTCCCATTAATGTAAGAATTTCCAACAAGCCTTTTCTAGATTCATTAATACCAACGTTTTTAATTAATACCTCAGAATCCTTGGAAATAATTGTTGCAACAATAATAAAAGAAGCTGAAGAAAAATCACCCGGCACATTAAATGTATCTTTTGGTTCAAGTTCGGAATGATTTAACTCAATTAATCTTGAGTTTTTATTATTTCCATAAGCAATATTTCCTCCAAAAAAATCAATCATTCTCTCTGTATGATCTCTTGTAATTTTTGGTTCAGTTATTTTTATATTTTTTTTAGCTGACATTGCGGTTAATAGTAGGCATGACTTTACTTGAGCACTTGCAATTGGCATTTCATATTCAAAATTATTTATAATTTTTGAACCTTGTGTACTTATTGGAAGCATGCCTTTATCACTACTTAACCTAGCTCCCATCATCTTAAGTGGTTCGATTATCCTATTCATTGGTCTTTTTGAAAGTGATGAGTCTCCTGTTATTGATGATCTTAAGCCTAGTCCGGAAATGAGACCTAACAGCAATCTTGCACCTGTGCCTGAATTACCAAGATTTAATACCTTTTCAGGATCTTTAAACATGACTTCTCTTTTTTTTAAAATTAGTTCATTTCCATTTATTGATATTGAAGATCCAATAGAATTAAGTGCATTTACCGTTGAAATTGGATCTTGAGCATTTAAAAATCCATTAACACGCATATCACAATTAAGTAATGATCCAATAATTACAATTCTTTGAGATACTGATTTATCACCTGGACAAGTAACTTCTCCATGTAAAGATTTTGTTTTGTATGAGACTAAATTCAAAACTTGTCTTCTTTAAAAGATTTAATTTCATCAAGTTCTTTATTCAACATTTCAAGGTGAGAAAAGACATCTGGAATCTGTTTGGTTTCAGTGATTAATTCTAAAAGATTATTTAATGAAACTTGCATACCAGCTAGAGCTTTTATCAAGTCAACTCTATTAAGCATAAAAATATCTCGCCACATTTCTGAGTTTGATCCGCTAAGTCTGAGAAACTCTTTCAATCCTCCTCCAGCATTATCATCTACATCATGATTAGATAGTCTAATTGAATCGATCAATGCATATGAAACTAAGTGAGGAAGATGACTTGTCATTGCGAATACTAAATCATGCTCACTAACGGTCATCGATGATGTTCTCATCTGAAGTGCATTCTTCCAAAAATTATCAACTTTTTCGTAATGACCTTTTTTACTTTTGAAAGGATCACACAAAACATTTTTTTTATTTTTAAAAAGATCTCCATTAGCCGCAGAAATTCCTGATTGATCAGAACCTGCAATTGGGTGAGAAAGGACAATATTTGAAACATCAGTCAATTTAATATGATTTTTTACACTTGATGTATCAGTAATGGTTACATCCGTATTCCAAATATTCTTTAAGTTATTTAAAACATCTAATGTTTGTTTTGGAGGGACAGCAACAATAATTAGATCAACTTTTTTGACAAAATCTTTTAAATTTATATCTTCAATAGACTCGACTTTTGAGTCAATTATATTTTTTTCTAAAGCCTCATTTGTGCAATCATTTGATTTATCAAATCCATAAACTTTTATACCTTTAGATTTTGAAGCTAAGGCAATTGATGAACCAATCATGCCAAGGCCAATTATTAGAATATTATCTACATTTAGATTCATATATATTCAGGATATGAGCCAAAATTTCTTACAATAGCACCAGTATCAATAACTTCTTTTATAGCTAGACGTAATTTTTGGTCTTTGATATGTCCTTCACAATCAACAAAGAAATCATGAGAATTTATATTTCCTCTTGATGGACGAGTCTCAATCTTGCTTAAGTTGATTTTTCTTTTTTCAAAAGGTTGTAGAACTGACATTAAGGAGCCAGGTCTATTTGGAGTTTGGATTAAAAAAGAGCTCTTATCTTTGCTTGTCTTTTCAACTTTATTTTTACCTATTACTAGGAATCTAGTTTTATTTTCTGAGTAATCCTGAATATTTTTGTTGATTAACTTCAATTTATACTTGTTTAATGCCATTGAATTTACGATACATAAAATATTTTTATTCTCTTTTGCATATTGCGCAGCGACTGCTGAGCTCGGCATTTCAAGTCTTTTTATGCTTCCTAAATTTCTTTCAATCCATTTTGAGCATTGTCCTAATGCCTGAGGATGAGATGCAATAGCGAAAGCTTGTTCAATTTTAAATTTATTTCCTGCTGCTAATTGATGATCAATATTTAAATATATCTCTCCAATAATATTTATGTCTTTACTGTCTGCAAGACAATTTAGAGTAGTATTTATGACTCCTTCCGATGAATTTTCTACTGGAACAACCCCTAAATTTACATCATCGTTTATTACTTGATAAAAGACATCATCAATAGTTGATGTAGGTATTCTTAGAGCCTGAGAGCCAAATTGATTATGAACAGCTGCCTCTGAATGAGTTGCCTCAGGTCCAAGATATGCAACTTTTAAAATTTCTTCAAGAGACAGACAGCCAGAAATTAATTCTTTATAAATGGCTCTAATCTTAGAATCTGGTAATAGTCCTTTTTTATTTGCATTTAAGATATTTCGTAAAATTTTTGTCTCTCTATCAGGTTTATAAAATGACTCTTTAGGACTTACTTTTGATTTAATCTTTCCAATTGCCACAGCATGTGAAGCTCTTTTTTGAATAAGAGAATAAATTTCTTTGTCTATTTTATCAATTTTGACTCTGTGACTTTTTAATTTCTTATCTGTCATTTTTGTTAACCATATTTTGACTCAAAGTATTTCATATACTTTATAAGTTCCTCAACCCCCTCTAAAGGCATTGCATTATATATGCTAGCTCTCATTCCTCCAACTGATCTATGTCCTTTTAAATTTAAAAGGCCATTTTCTTCTGCATGTAATAAGAATGGAGAATCTAATTCATCATTTTCAAGAAAAAATGTAACATTCATAATCGATCTGTTTTCAATATCTATGTTATTTGAATAAAAATCTGAACTATCAATATATTGATATAATTTTGATGCTTTTGAATAATTCTGTTGTTTAAAAAATTCAAGCCCTCCTTTCTCTTTTATCCATTTAAAAACCTTTCCAGCCATGTACCATGCAAATGTAGGAGGTGTATTTAACATTGATTCTGCAATTGAATGTTCAGAATATTTCAGAATATTTGGAATTTTTTGATTTCCTAATTCCATAAAGTCTTTATCAATAATTACTATTGTTAAGCCAGCAGGACCAATATTCTTTTGAGCACCTGCGTATATTAATGAGAATTTACTAACATCTAGAGGCTCACTCAAAATTACTGAAGATGCATCTGAAATAATAGGTTTATTTAAATTAGGTGCTTCATGAATTGCGACTCCCTGAATCGTCTCATTTGGACAATAATGAACATATGCAGAATTTTCAGATATCTTCCAAGCTTTTGGATCAGGGGCATAACAGTAATTTTTCGCTTCAGATGAAGCAATTGTATTCACTTTTGTTATCTTTGATGCTTCAGAAATTGCTTTTTTTGACCATGAGCCTGACAAAATATAGTCAGCCCCGCCCGAACTGTTACCAAAATTATATGGAACCATTGAAAATTGATGTGTTGCACCACCTTGGAGGAATAAAACATCATAATTTTTAGGTATATTCAAAATATCAATTAAGTCTTGTTTTGCCTCTACAGCGACGGAAGAATATAACTTTGACCTGTGACTTACCTCCATTATGGAGGCTCCAGAATTGTTATATTCTAATAACTCAGATTTAACCTCTTCTAAAACCTCTTCAGAAATTACTGCAGGACCAGCACAGAAATTCCATTTTCTCATTACTATTAATCTTGATCTTCTTCTTGAGGTATAGTTACACACTCAATAAGTTTTTCTTCTTCTTTTGGAGTAATGATTTTTACTCCTTGGGTGTTTCTGCTTAATGTTGGAACTTGGGAAACATTCGTTCTTATCATAGTACCTTTATCACTTATCAACATTATTCCATCTTCTTCCTCAACTAATGCTGCCGCAACCATCATTCCGTTTCTCTCACTTGTTTTTATAGAAATTACACCTTGTCCACCTCTGTTATGTGTTGGGAAATCTTCTAGTTCAGTCTTTTTACCATAACCATTTTCTGACACACACAGAATAGTCTTTGTTGGATCAGCAACATTTAACGAAATTAGTCTTTGGTCTTTTTTTAATTTCATGCCTTTCACACCTCTTGCGGTTCTACCCATAGGCCTAACTTTAGACTCATTAAATCTGATCAATTTTCCTGCAGATGAGGCCAATAAAATTTCTTTTTTACCATCAGTTATTGCGGTCCCTATTAATCTATCATCATCATCAAGATTTATAGCCTTAATTCCTGATTTCCACTTTCTTGCAAAAAGGCTTAGGCTAGTTTTCTTTGTTATACCTTTTCTTGTTGCCATAAAAATAAATTTATCTTCAGAAAATTCTTCAACTGGCAAGATATCGCTCACCCTTTCATCATCATCTAATTTAAGCATGTTTACTAAAGGTCTTCCTTTTGACGTTCTAGATGCAACAGGTATCTCATAAACTTTAAGCCAGAATACCTTTCCCTTTGTTGTGAAGCATAAAATTTGAACATGACTACTCAAAACATAAAGATTTTGAATTAAATCTTCTTCTTTTACAGATGCAGCCGCCTTGCCTTGTCCTCCTCTTCTTTGTTCTCTATATTCATCGAGAGGTTGGGTTTTAGCATAACCACTTCTTGAAACAGTAAGCACCCTTGTTTCTTCTGGAATAAGATCCTCATTTGTAATACCTCTTCTAGTGTCATTAATTAATGTCCTTCTTTCATCACCAAAATTTTCTTTAATTTCTTCAAGCTCTCCTATCATCAAATCGACTAGTGTTTGCTTATCATCAAGAATTTTTTGAAGACCAAGAATCTTTTCAACGATATCTGAAAATTCTTTGCTTAAATTATCTTGCTCCAAACCAGTCAGTCTTCCAAGCCTTAGCTCGAGAATTGCTTTTGCCTGGTCTTCAGAAAGTTTATATTTTTTACCTTTGAGTCCAAGATCCTTACTTAATCCTTTTGGTTTACATGCGTCACTTCCAACTTTTTTAAGAATTGCTTCAACTGGACCAGATTTCCATACCTTTTTACAAAGTTCTTTGGCTGCTATCTTTGGATCTTTTGATTTTTTGATTATTGAAATAATTTGATCGATATTTGCAATTGCAACCATCAAGCCCTCAACAACATGGCCCCTATCCTTGGCTTTTCGAAGATCATACTTAGTCCTTTTTGTAATAATATCTTTTCTATGCTTAACAAATGCTTGAAGCATTTCTTTCAAATTAACTTCTTTTGGCTGGCCTTCTGATAGAACAGTGAAGTTAATTCCAAAAGATTGTTCAAGTTGAGTTTGAGCAAAAAGGTTATTCTCTAAAACATCAACCGAATCACCTTTTCTAACTTCAATTACTACTCTTAATCCATCCTTATCTGACTCATCCCTAATTTCAGTTATCCCCTCTATTTTCTTTTCCTTAACTAACTCAGCAATTTTTTCTAACATCTTTGCTTTATTAACCATAAAAGGTATCTCATTTATGATTAAACTTTGTTTGCCAGATTTGTCCTCTTCAATAGAGGTATTAGACCTAATATGAATTATTCCTCTGCCTGTTTTATAAGCCTCATATATTCCAGCTTTTCCGTCTATAGTTCCACCTGTTGGAAAGTCTGGACCAGAAATATCCTTGATCAATTCATCAATTGAGATTTTTGGATTATTGATTAAATTGATACATCCATTTAAAACTTCGTTTAAATTATGTGGAGGAATATTTGTTGCCATGCCAACTGCAATTCCAGAAGAGCCGTTTACAAGTAAATTTGGAATTTTTGTTGGCAGGACGTCTGGAATATCTTCACTACCATCATAGTTTGGTGAAAAAGAAACAGTCTCCTTTTCTATATCACCTAACATTTGATCTGTAATTTTAGACATTCTTACTTCTGTATAACGCATTGCGGCAGGAGGATCGCCATCAATTGATCCAAAATTTCCTTGACCCTCGACTATCGGATATCTCATTGAAAAATCTTGAGCCATTCTGACCATTGCATCGTAAACAGCAGAGTCTCCATGTGGATGATATTTTCCAATGACATCTCCAACAACTCTTGCAGATTTTTTATAAGGTCTATTATAGAAATTTTTAAGATCATACATTGCGTATAAAATTCTTCTATGGACCGGTTTTAAGCCATCTCTTATGTCGGGAAGAGCCCTTCCATGAATAACGCTTAAAGCATAACTTAAGTAAGATTGCTTAAGTTCATCTTCAATATTTACAGATATAATTTCTTTAGCGAAATCATTCATTTTATAGCTCGGAAAACCCTTGTTTTATGCACAAATTTTATAACCCTAATAGGGTAATATTTTAACATATTTATAAGTGAAATTACTCTTTAAATTCAGTAACTAAGCCGCCAATTGACTCCTTTGCGTCACCAAATAACATTCTGGTATTTTCTTTGAAAAACAAAGGATTTTGCACACCTGCAAAACCTGATGACATTGATCTTTTTAGAACAAAAACTGTCCTTGCGTTGTGAACCTCGATTATAGGCATTCCGTAAATTGGACTTCCTGGTTCTTCTGTTGCAGATGGATTTACTACGTCATTTGCTCCAATTACTACAGCAACATCAACAGTATCCATAGATGGATTTACATCTTCTGGTTCAACTAAAACATCATAAGGTACGTTTGCTTCTGCAAGCAAAACATTCATATGACCTGGCATTCTTCCAGCAACTGGATGAATTCCATATCTTACGTCAGTACCATTCGCTTCAAGAAGCTCTCCTAGTTCTCTGACAACATGCTGAGCTTGTGCAACTGCCATACCATATCCTGGAATTACTAGAACAGAGCTCGCATTCTCTAAAATTAAATATGCATCCGATACATTTATTGGTTTGACCTCACCAGTTTCTTCAGATTTTGAAGCAGAAGCTGATGAAGCGTAGCCAACAAATAATATGTTGCCAATTGAGCGATTCATAGCCTTGGCCATGATGATAGTTAAAATTAAACCACTAGCTCCAACCAAAGATCCAGCAACAATAAGAACATTGTTTAATAGTAACAATCCTGCAAATGCTGCAGCAACACCTGAGAATGAATTTAATAACGAAATAACTACTGGCATATCACCACCACCAATTGGAATTACGAATCCCACACCGCCTAGCAATGTTAAAATCAATAAAATTGTATAGAAATCAAAGCCTGGACTGAAAATCTTTGTTATAAAAATTGAGTACAACAAATATATAATTGAAATGTAGAAAAAAGTTGTGAACAATTTTGTAATTATCGAGGTCTTTTCGACCTTTAGTGTCTCTGATAATTTGCCATAGGCAATAACACTACCAGAGAATGTGACGCCTCCAATGTAAGTTGTAATCATTACCAATATATATTGAAAATTATTTGATGGTATTGAATTAAATTCAGACCATGCAATAAAGAATGTTGCCAAACCTCCAAATCCATTAAAAAGTGCTACCATCTCAGGGATTGAAGTCATTTTTACTTTTAGTGCAATAAGTGAACCTATAATTGCACCAATTCCGATCCCAACTAAAACTAAAATAGGATTTATTACATTAATGAATGTAACAGAAACAGCGATGAACATTGCTAATGCCGATAAAAAATTACCTCTTACGGCAGTATCTTCTTTCCCAAGCATCTTGATGCCTGAAATAAATAATATAGACGAAAATATATAAATAATATTTTGAATAGAAGATATGTTTTCAAAAAAGCTCATTGTTATTTCTTCTTAAACATTTTTAACATTCTGTTTGTAACAAGATAGCCACCAAAAACGTTAATTGATGCAAACATTACTGCAAGGAAAGCTAAGGCTTGTTGAAGTTGAGTATCGGAACCAAGAACTAAAGCTCCAACTAAAGCAATTCCTGAAATTGCATTAGCACCTGACATAAGTGGTGTATGCAAGGTACTTGGAACTTTAGATATAAGCTCTAATCCAAGATAAATTGAAAGAATAAGGACAAATCCTAAGAGAATATATATTTCCATTATTTTTTAAACCTCTCATCTTTAATTTCGCCATTGTGAACTAAAACACTACTTGAAATAATTTCATCATCAAAGTCAAAGCTAATGCTTAGATTTTCTTTATCAAAAAAATCTGAAATCCAATTATTGTAATTATTTGAGAGTGCTAAAGAAGCATGATTAGATACTTTTGAAGCTAAATTTGATATGCCAATAATCTTAACTCCATTTCTTTCAACAACTTTATCTACTTCAGACCCTTCAACATTGCCACCTGATTCTACTGCCATATCAAAAATAACACTTCCAGGCATCATTCTATCAATTGTTTTATTATCAACTAATAAAGGTGCTGGCCTCCCAAATAACTGTGCTGTGGTTATAACAATATCAGATCTCTCACACACTTTTGACTGAAGTTCTTTTTGTTTTGTTATTTGTTCTTCTGTAAGTTCTTTTGCATATCCTTGATCAGTTTCTCCTGTTTCTCCTAAATCAATTTTTACAAACTTCGCTCCAAGAGAATTTACTTGTTCCTCAACAACATCTCTTGTATCAAATGCTTCAACTCTAGCTCCCAATCTTTTTGCAGTTGCAATAGCTTGAAGACCGGCAACTCCGACACCTATAACAAATACCTTTGCAGGTTTTAGAGTACCTGCTGCTGTCATCATCATTGGTAATGCTGTTGATAAATGTTTTGCGGATTCAATAACAGCAACATAACCAGCGAGGTTTGCTTGTGAACTTAAAACATCCATCTTTTGTGCTCTAGTTATTCTGGGAATAAATTCCATACTAACTAAATTAATTTTTAAGTGAGAGCATGATTCGATTAATGCTTGATTACTGAATGGATTTATCATGCCGAGTATAGTTGAATTTGGTCTAATTAATTTTAGTTCATCATCTCCTAATGGTTGATTAGTAATTATTAAATCGCCCTTTTTGAGACACTCTTCTCGTGAAAATTTCTTTAATCCACTTTGTTCAAAGATTTTATCGCTAACATTAATACCTATTCCAATATTTTCTTCAAAAAATACATCTGCCCCAAGGTTTAACAAAGTACTGATAGTATCGATATGGATTGGTGATCTTGAATCAGTATCAACGGAAGACTTTAAAGCTGAAATAATCAAAATATGTGTATAAATAATTTTGTAGTGAAGTTAATCTTATCAGTTCTAATAAGTCAATTGAATCAAATATCTTATTTTTGTGCACCTGTTAGATAAATTATTTTGTAGTATCGCTACATATTAATATTTTTATTTGTACTTAAATAAATTTTTAAGAGTTAAAATATGCGGATGACTAACATTGATCAACAAGAAGTTAAAAAGTTCTCTGATATTGCAGAACAATGGTGGAACAAAGATGGTGATTTCAAACCTTTGCATGTGATAAATCCTTTGAGAGCTAATTACATAAAAGAAAAAATTGAGTTAAAAGATAAAAAAGTATTAGATGTAGGATGTGGTGGAGGACTTTTGTGTGAGTCTTTGTATGATTTTGGTGCTGAAGTTACTGGTATTGACGCAGCAGGTCCTGGAATCGAAGTAGCAAAAATACATGCACAAAAAAATAATAAAAATATCAAGTATTTTGAAAAAACTGCAGAGGAATTAAATACAGAATATATTGAATATTATGATGTCGTAACTTGTTTGGAGGTTCTTGAACATGTTCCTGATCCAAAGTCACTTATAAAAACATGCGTTCAATTACTTAAGCCAGGCGGCTTGTTGTTTCTATCAACTATCAACAAAAATCCGAGATCATGGATTACTGCAATAGTGGGCGCCGAATATATATTCAATTTACTCCCAAAAGGCACTCATGAATTTGATAAATTTATAAAACCATCTTCGTTAGCTAAATATGTAAGAGATGCTGAAGCTGAATTACTTGAAACAAAAGGAATGTTCTACAACCCTCTTACACATAAGGCAAACCTAAATAATGATTTAGGTGTTAATTATCTAATGTATGCAAGAAAATCATAAAACAGATCTTATTTTATTTGATCTAGATGGTACTCTAATAGATACGGCACCTGATTTTCATACTTCATTAAATACCATGCTAAAAAAATATAATATGAATGAAGTCAGTGAATCTGATATTCGGCCTCATATTTCTGAAGGAACATCAAAACTGATTAAAAAATTTTTTGCTATTGATGAAGATGATTCTAAATTTGAACCATTAAAGTCAGAATTTCTTTCTGAATACAATATAAATAAAATAAAAGGCTGTAAGCTTTTTGATGGCATGACATCATTAATTAATTTTATGGACAAAAATAATATTAAATACGGAGTCGTTACTAATAAATTTTTTAAATTTGCAAGTCCTATAATTGACTCATTCTCAGAATTAAAAAATATCAAAGTAATAGTTTGTCCTGATCATGTAAAAATATCTAAGCCTGATCCTGAGGGCATTTTGTTAGCTTGTAAAAAACTTGATATCAATCCATTAAATACAATTTATTTAGGTGATCATATTAATGATTTAAAAGCTGGATTAAGCGCGGGGGTCAGAGTCTTAGGGTGTATTTATGGATATTCTCTAGATGAGAACAATCTTAATAAACTTAATTATCCATATATAAGAGACATTTCAGAAATTTACTCACATATAAATATTTAATTATTAAGAATGAAAAAGGATTTTTTATTAAATAAAAATATACTTATTACAGGTGCGACAAGTGGTATTGGCAAATCACTTACAAAATATCTTAGTGAGCATGGAGCAAATATCCTAATGCTTTCAAAAGATGAGTCTAAGCTTGACGTTTTATATGATGAAATTGTAAAAAAATATAATACTGATCCATGTATATTTAAATGTGATTTACAGAAACTTAACGAAGATAGTGCTATAGAAATAAATAAAATTATTAATGAAAATTACTCAGGTGTAGATGCTGTAATCTTCAATGCTGCAGCTCTTGAAAAAATGTCACATATAGAAAGTTACGACTTAGCTACTTGGGAAAAAATTTTGAAAATAAACTTAACAAGCATTTTCCTCATAGCAAAAAATTTAATACCTTTGCTTAAAGAATCGTCAAATCCAAGAATAATATTTACTAATTCGAGCGTTGGCAAAAAAGGAAAGGCCTTTTGGGGTGCATATTCTGTTTCTAAAGCAGGTTTGAATGCTTTATCGGAAATAATTGCCGATGAAGTTGAATCAGTATCAAATATAAAAGTTTTTAACTTTGATCCAAAAGCTACTAGAACTAAAATGAGATCTCTTGCATATCCTGCTGAAAATCCTAACACCATAAAAGATCCGTCAAAGCTTATGGATTATTATTTATGGATGCTTTCAGAGGATAGTTCTTCTTCAAATGAAATTCATATCGAATATAGAGATGATAAGTTCAGATAGTAACATTTTCATCTTCTAGCACTCTCCATAAAAAAAGACACATATAACTTCTATAAGGCCTAAAACTTTCATAAAAAGACTCTTTATAAGAATCAATTTTAAACATCTTTAGGTGAGCATTTCTTAGACCTAAATCTAAAATAGAAAAAACATCTGGATCGCCAATGAAAAATATCCTAGACATTTCAATTGACCATGGTCCGATACCTTTAATTTGAATTAAGAAATCAAAATATTCTGCTGCGTTCATTCTATTAAGTTCTTTTTTAGAGATATTTATAAGGTCTTTATTAAAAATAATTCCATTAAGATATTCAATCTTTTGCCTTGATAGACCAGCATCTTTAAACTTTTGGTTAAGTTTTATATTTTCCTTTTTATACTTATTTTCTTTGAGGATCTTATTTGTCCTTTTCCATATTGCCGCCGCAGATTGGACAGAAAGCTGTTGACCAATAATTATTTTTGATAAATGGCTTACAAAATCCATCTTAGATACTTTGATTTTTAAAGGGCCAACTTTCTTAATGTGATCTGCAAGTTGGATATAGTCCTTCTCAACAGCTTTATCATATAAGAATTTGTGTGCAAGCTTATATTCCATAGTTCTTTATTGAATTTATTTCTTTGCTAGATAATTCTAAATAACTCCCTTTTTTTAGTGAAGAAGGCAAAAAAACCAACAGCATTAAATATTTTTCTTACTTCTCTGTTTTTTCCAGACATAAGACAAACAGAAAACCATTGATTAGATGATTGTTTTTCTCCTTCTACAATATCTGTAAACCTATAAATATCTTGATTAATCTTAATTCCTGAGAGCATTTTTTCTTTCTTTTCTTTTGTAAAATCTCCTCTAGCCCTTACCAAATACTCTCTGTCAATGCTTGATGAAGGATGCATGCAATAGTTAGCAAATGTCCCATCATTTGTAAAAAGCATCAAACCTGACGAGTTTATATCTAACCTCCCAATTGAAATCCATCTGATATTTGATTTAACTTCAGGCAAAAAATCAAAAACTATTGGTATGTTTTTTTCTTTTTTGTTTGAAGACAAAACTCCTTCAGGTTTATTTAACATTAATAGTTTAATTTCTGACTCGGTAAAAGAAATAATGTTGCCATCATATTCAACTTCATCATTTCTATTTACTGTCGCACCTATTAAAGCTATTTGACCGTTAACTTTAATTTTTTTAGATTTAATTAATTCCTCACAATACCTTCTTGACCCGATACCAGATTTTGCTAAAAATTTTTGAAGTCTCTCTGCCATTAATTAGTTATATGGCTTGAGACAATATGTCTTTCTCTTCGTTTTCCTCAATTTCAGGTAATTCTGGTAATTCAGAAATACTTTTAAGGTTAAGATCATTTAAGAAATCTTTTGTTGTCACATATAAAGTTGGCCTTCCAGGAACGTCTCGGTAGCCAGATACTTTTATCCAAACAGGTTGCTTATAAGCAATTATTGAAATAGTTTCCATTAATGCTTTTGAAACTCTTGGAGCTTTTTCATTCCAAAGTGCACTAAGAATATGACTGAAATCCTCATCAATTTGAAGCCTATATCCAGATGCAACTTCTGTGACTTTAAGAGAAGTCCCTTCGTATCTGATCTCTAAATCATTAATTGCTCTTTTGATTTCACTTAGCTCAACACTTAATCCAGTGTTTTCAAGAATACTTTTTATTTCTGACAATCTTATAGGCCTTCCAGAACCAAAAAGAAGAGCTTCAACAGAATTAATAACCTTATGTTCCAATTTATATACCCCTTACAGATTTAATAAACAATTCTTCACTCTTATTTTGAATTAACTCAATATAACCATCTTTAGCAAGTTCCAATGAAGCTAGAAGAGTCACTACGACCCCTTTTTTACCCTCTGGTTTTCTGAGTGTCTTTGAGAAACTGATAATGTTTGTATTATTTAATATATCCAATAGAATCTGAATTCTCTCTTTGGTTGATAACTCTTCGAAATCAATTAAATGACTATTTTTATAGTTCGGTCTCTTAAATACTTCAACCACAGAAGTAAATAAGTCCGTAATATTTATTTCAGAATCTTCTTTTAATAAAGATTCTTGTAATTTTGGTACCTTAGCACTTGCTATAAAAAAATCTCTGTCAACCCTTGGTAAAATCGCTATTTTTTCAGAAACTATCTTAAATCTTTTGTACTCCTGCAGTCTTTTTATAAGAGCTGCTCTTGGATCTTCTTCCTCATCTTCAAAAGATTCTTTTGGTAACATTAATCTTGATTTTATCTCAGCAAGAGTTGCCGCCATGACAAGATAATCAGCTGCTAATTCAAATTTTAAAGCATCCATTAATTCTATGTACTCTAAATATTGATCAGTTATCTTTGATATATCTAAATCAAGAATATCAATATCATCTTTCCTTATAAGATATAAAAGAAGGTCCAGGGGCCCCGAAAATGATTCAAGAAAAATTTCAAGAGCGTTTGGAGGAATGAAAAGATCGTCTGGCAACTCTTCCATGTGATTTCCCATCACTACAGGAATTTCAAGCTGCGCAAGACTATTATGTTGCATATTTAAACACTATATAGTGTAAGTTTTAGCTATTTTAATACAATATATTGTGTATTTCCTTAAAAAATGCATATTTATAGCAAATTTTTTATTTTCAATTACTTCATAAAAATGGTTTTAATCAGTGAATATTAATTTAATAATATGAATCCATTTCTCTAAATAGAGTTATAAAATATAAAAATATGAATTATTCAACTGATAACACAAGAATTATTGATAGAAAGAAAGTTCCTGCTCCCTATGAGTTAGTGAATAAGTACCCTATTAATGATGAAATTTCAAGACTTGTATACGGTACAAGAAATGAAATTAGCCAAATTCTTCATGATAAAGATGATCGAATATTTGTTGTTGTAGGGCCATGTTCAATTCATGATCCTCAAAGTGCAATTGAATACGCAGAGAGGCTATCTATTGAAAATAAAAAGTTTAGTGAAAATATCTTAGTAATAATGAGAGTTTATTTTGAAAAACCAAGAACTACAGTTGGATGGAAAGGATTAATAAACGATCCCGATATTAACGAAACCTATAACATTGCCAAAGGTGTCGAAATGGCTAGAAAACTGCTTATTGAAATTGCTGAATTGGGATTGCCTGCTGGAACAGAATTTTTAGATCCAATTTCACCGCAATATGTAACTGACATTATTTCGTGGGGGGCAATTGGTGCAAGAACAGCTGAAAGCCAAATTCATCGAGAACTTGCATCTGGTCTTTCTTGTCCTATTGGCATAAAGAATGGAACTGATGGTGGTTTAAAAGCTGCAATTGATGGAATACAGTCAGCAAACCACTCTCATGTTTTTCTTGGTGCAACAAAAGAAGCTGATATAGCTATGCTTAAAACAGCTGGTAATAATGACGCCCACATAATTTTAAGAGGTGGCAAAGTACCAAATTTTGATAAAGAATCAGTAGAAAATACTTTGACTGCTCTTAAAGAAGCTGAAGTTAATGAATCCATAATGATTGATGCCAGTCATGGAAATAGCCAAAAGAAATTTAAACAACAAATCCCTGTAATTGATTCGATATGCGAACAGATCTCTGATGGTAACAAAAATATAAAAGGTGTCATGATTGAAAGCCACTTAAATGAGGGTAATCAAAAAATTTCTGAAAAACTACACTATGGTCAAAGTATTACAGATGCATGTATGGGTTGGGATGATACTGTAATGTGTCTTAACAAATTAAATGATGCAATAAATCTAAAAAGAGGTAAATAATTTAATTGAGCAGTGAGAAAAATTTATCTTTTTCAAGTGAGGTAGCAGAAACACTTGGTGTTGAGTGTGCAATCATCCTTAATCAATATAATGAAAATTTATTAGAAGACATCTCTTCATTAGATAACCTAATTAAGTCAACGAAAAAAAATGTAAGTTTTCTTGATGAAGAAAAAATTAAAGACTCTTTAAATAAGCTAATAAAATATCAATTAATTGATATCAATAAAAAGACTTATAGACTTAAAACTCCAAACAAAACTTCAGATTCATGTCAGCTTAATATTGAGTGGATCCCATCACCTGAAGTAAAAGAAGTCTTAAATATGACTGAAATTACTGACGATTTCTATAACCTTAAACTTAAAGAATTTAAAATTTATTGGATAGAAAGAGGTCAAAAGAAGAATAACTGGAATTCAACTTTTATTGATTTTATTAGACGCGAATGGGCAAAAGAAACTAATTCAAAAAAGACTATTCCTCATATTATTGATGAAAACTGGTATCCTGATGATGATGTGTTTGATATTCTTAATCTATCAGAAATAAGTAAAGACTCTGCGTTAAGATATCTTAGAGAGTTTATCTTATATTGGAAGGATAAAGGCTCTGCATTTACAAACTTGGGCAAAAGAAATCAATCTCGACTAAAGAGGATTTTATAAAATCCATTGATGCAATGTTTCTTAAGCTTGAGCTAGCCTATCACTATCAATTTTATAAAGTTTTTGGCACTGATGAAAAACTTAAAGAAGGTAAAAAACTTTGGGCTATTACATTAAAAAATGAATCTCCAGAAACAATTCTTGCCGCTGTCGAGAAAGTTGTAGCATCTCAATCATTTTTACCTACGCTAACTGATCTCATCAAAGCATGTAGAGAAATTAGCAAAATTGATGGCTTCCCCACTGCAGAAGAAGCATACTTAGAAGCAAGAAGGTCATTCCAGCCAAGAGCTAAATTTAATTGGTCTCATCCTATTGTTTATTTCACTGGGAAGAAGATTGGTTGGAATAATCTAATTGAAAAAGATACAAAAGAAAATTTTAATTCATTTAAAAAAATATTTAATAATTTAAAAAATGAGGTTAATAATGGAAAAATTTTTGAAATAAAAGATAATACTGACCTTAAAAATAGAAAACCTCTTAATAAAGATTTATTTGAAAAATTAAGAAAAGAACATAAAGTTTAAAACTATTAATTTTTATTTCAGTGGATTGATTCTAATAATATGAACTTAACTAAAAATATAAGAATATCATTGTACATACTTGTCCCAATTCTTTTGTGGATGATTTCAGGTTTTTTTAAAAATGATTCAATTCAAGAACCTATTCAATCATCCGAATTATTCAATGTTCAAACAGTTTTAAGTATTGCTGAGGAGTATCAACCATATATAAAACTTAAAGCTACTACAAAATCTGAAAAAAGAATTAATGTAAAAGCAAAAACATCAGGTGAAGTAGTAAAAATTGGTGCTGTTCAAGGACAATTTGTCCAAAAAGATACTGTCCTCTGTAGCTTAGGAGTAGTAGAACTAAATAGAACAGAAGTTAAAGCGCCCTTTTCTGGTTATATCGAGCAAATTGTAAAGCCAGGAAATTTTCTTGAGAGAGGTCAGGTGTGTGCAACTATTATACAATTAGATCCAATATCACTTGTTGCTGGAGTTCCAGAATATGACATTAACAAAGTAAGAATAAATCAAAATGTTTATGTTGATTTAGTAACTGGACAAGCTATTAAAGGAAAACTTACATTTGTTTCTAAAAGTGCCTCTCCAGATACAAGGACCTTTAATGTGGAGTCACAAATAAATAATCCTAATGGCATAATCAAAGATGGTCTTACAGCAGAAATAAGCATTGAAATTGATAAAGTTAAGGCACACAAAATATCACCTTCAATTCTTCTTTTAAATGATGAGGGAAAATTAGGTATTAGATTAGTAAATCTAGGCAACCTTGCACAGTTTATTGAAATTGAAATCTTAGAGGATTCTGAAGAAGGACTTTGGGTTACTGGCATTCCTGAAGAAGTTGAAATAATAATTCAAGGTCAAGGTTTCGTTGAAGACGGTCAAGAAGTTATAACTAATCGTATATGATTAAAATAATTGACTTTGCTATAAAAAAAGCAAAAACAACTCTTCTAATTGCATTCATGGTAATAATTGCAGGATCATATGCAAGACAAGAAATACCAATTGCTGCTTCACCAAATGTACAACTCCCTTTTATCACCGTATCAGTTTTCCTTGATGGTGCATCTCCAAGCGATACTTCAAGACTGATTGCAAGACCCTTAGAGAACAGATTAAAAACAGTTACTGGTGTTGAGAGTATTAGATCAACCAGCTACTTGAGCTATGCAAGAGTATTTCTAGAATTTGAAGTAGGTTTTGATATTGATAAAGCTTTGGTTGATGTAAAACAAGGAGTTGAAGAGATTAAATATCAGTTGCCACTTGAAGCCGAAGATCCTCAAATTCAAGAGTATAGCGAAGCTAGTTTTCCTGTAATGAATATAAGTATTGTTGGTGGCAGTTCTGTAAGGCAAAAAGTCTTTTACGCCAGAGAACTAAAAGATCTGATTGAACCTATTGAACAGATTTTAGAAGTTAGAATGACAGGAGCTCCTGAGGAAGTTCTTGAAGGCGTTATTGATAAAGCAAAAATGGAGTCTTACGGCGTAACATTGTCTGATATCTATTATTCTGTTTCTAATAACAATTTAATAATTCCTGGTGGTAAGCAAGATACTGGAAGAGGAAGTTTTAATATTGAAGTTCCAAGTATTATTGAATCTGCAAAAGATGTATATGCAATTCCGGTAAAAGTTACGAAAGATGCAATAGTAACTCTAGGTGATATTGCAATAATTAAAAGAACATTTAAAGATTTCACCTCTTATGCACGAGTAAATGGAGAGGATGCAGTTACATTAGAAATTTCTTTAAGAGAAAGTGCCAATGCAATAGATGCCTCAACTGCCATTAGAGAAATACTTAAAAGCTTCGAGAAAACAATTCCAAATAATCTTGATATTGTTGTTTCTAATGACGATACGATATATGCAAGTCTCATGGTAAAAGAGCTCAATGGGAATATCATAGCTGCAGTAATGTTAATTATGGTGCTAGTAATAGCAAGTATGGGGACTAGAGTTTCAATGCTGGTAGGTCTTTCGATTCCTTTTTGTTTTTTAATGACATATTTAATTTTGTATGCTTTAGATATGGAAGTAAATTTTCTTGTAATGATGGGTTTGCTTCTCGGTATGGGAATGTTAATTGATGGTTCCATTGTTATTACAGAATATGCGGATAAGAAAATAGCTGAAGGTCTCTCTCGTGTTGAAGGATATACTCTAGCTTCAAAAAGAATGTTTTATCCAATTATTGCATCAACAGGAACAACGCTTGCTGCTTTCATACCAATGATGTTTTGGCCAGGCTTCACAGGACAATTCATGAAATATTTGCCCATTACAATTTTCTTTGTTTTATCAGCATCTTTATTTTATTCACTAATTGTAATACCTGTTCTTGGTGCCTACTTTGGACAAAAAGAATCTGCTTTAAATAATGACGATGGTCATACCTCAGTTTTTGTAAAGTTGACTGATTGGTATGGAAAATATATTAAAAGATTTGTAAGAAATCCCATTGAAACTGTAACTGCAGTTGTATCTGTGCTGCTAATAATAATCATGAGTTATTCTATTTCTGGCATGGGCACAATTTATTTTGCAATTGTTGATCCAATTCAGGCTAACGTAACCATAAAGGCTCGAGGTAATTTTTCTGCACTTGAAACAAAAGAAATTATTGAACAAGTTGAAGAAAGATTTATGGAAGTTGAAGGTATAAAGAATGTATATCTAAGATCTGGTTCAAATTGGTGGGAGTCAGGATCGGACAGAGTTGGAGGTGGTTTTATAGAGACATTGGAACCTTCCCAAACAAAAATTACTGGTTTCGAGATTATGGATCGCTTAAAAGAGTCAACTAATGATTTACCAGGAATAACAGTTGAAATTGAAGCAGATGAGGGCGGGCCATCATTTGACTCCCCTATTGAATTAGATATTTTTGGTGATACAGAAGAACAAGTGAACGAGGCAGTTACTAAAATTGAAAATTATATGCGTAATAGCATGATAGGTTTAAATAATATCTTTTCTTCCAAAGCATATCCATCGGTTGAATGGAGTGTTGAAGTTGATAAACAAAAGGCTGCACAATTGGGTGTTAGCGTAAGCGACGTTGGAGCTTTAGTTCAAATGTTAACATCTGGTTTCAAGGTAGGTGAATATAGACCAGATGATGCTAAAGACGAAGTTGAAATAAGAGCACGATTTCCTGATTCTGATAGGACTATTACAGGAATAAGAGACTTAAATGTAGTCACCAGACAAGGTACCGTGCCGGTGAGTTCTTTTGTCCAAGTTGTTCCAAAAGAAAATCGTCAAACAGTTAACAGAAAAAATGGAAAATATTTTCAGGAAATTGGAGCTGGAACTGAGGATGAGTCTAAGGTTTCTGAAAAGATTAATCAGTTGAGTGATTGGTTAGAGACTACTAATCTTGGACCTAATATCAGTTACAAATTCAGCGGAATGGCTGAAGAAACAGAGGATGTTAATAGGTTTATAATTATAGCTGGAGTAACAGCTGTATTTATGATGCTACTAATGCTCATCACCCAATTTAATAGCTTTTATCAATCTTTTATCATCTTATCAGCGGTAACAATCTCATTTGTTGGAGTGCTTTTGGGCCTTCTTATAACCGGTAAGTCTTTCAGTACTACTATGACTGGTATATCTATAGTCACACTAGCAGGTATAGTTGTGAACAATAATATAGTATTAATTGATACCTTTAATAAATTGAGAGATGAGTCGCCTCAGATTGATCAATCAATTCATATCATTAATGCATGTAAGCAAAGGTTGAGGCCGATTATATTAACATCACTTACAACAATTTTTGGTTTATTGCCTCTAGCAATGGGTACAAGTGTAGACATCATTTCAAGAGATATTGTCATTGGAAGTAGAGTTGTAGATTGGTGGTCAAACCTTGCCGTTTCAATTGTATGGGGTCTTGGTTTTAGTACTTTTATGACCTTAATACTAACTCCTGCGGTTTTATCACTACCTTATGCATTAAAAAATGAGTATAAAAAATTCTTTAAATCAGAAGCTAATGGCATACAATAAATCATGGCTAAAGAAGACAAAAAAATAGATTTTGAATCATCTCTTAAAGAGCTAGAGAATATAGTTGCTAAATTAGAAGATGAAAATATTAATTTAGAGGATTCAGTTAAGTCATTTGAAAAAGGTGTAAATCTTGTTAAAGAATGTCAAAAACAACTTCAAACAGCAGAACTAAAAATAAAAAAACTTCTTGATGATGGTTCTGCTTCCGAAATTGATAACGAATAAA
>LULI01000003.1_pt1 | contig 88738 bp, 81 predicted proteins | sample 728191 | NCBI WGS metagenome assembly LULI01 (sample SAMN03860293, study PRJNA289734) | marine metagenome | biome: seawater column; feature: ocean; material: water; isolation source: Red Sea water column Station 169 - depth 50m | place: Saudi Arabia: Red Sea | collected 2011-10-15 | depth 50 m | reverse complement strand
TAAATGGTGAGGTTGGGGTAAAAAATGCAAAACCTCAGGGATCAATCTTTTGGTTTACTTTACCTTTAAAGACTTCATAAATCTGTAACAAATCTGAAAAATTTTGTAACAAAATTGTTTTTTTAATTTTCATTAAGTTCAATCTTCAGTAACTCTCATAAATTTAAATAGGAATATGAATTCCATGGAGGGACCTATTATGTTTTTTAATTCTATCAAAAAAACCACTTTAATTTTATCAGCATTTATTCTCGTAGCATGTGGCGGGGGTGGCGATACAAGTATTGTATCACCTGGTGAATTAGGCTCTTTAACTGATCCTACTGGTGGCGGTGGTTCAGGCGGCGCTGGCAGTAATGTTCGTACTGGAGAGTGTCCGGAATCTCCGTTTATAACAAATGGATCCCCAGTTGCAGGAAACACAGTTTGTGCAATTCAAGGACCTATTACGAGTGACCTTACTCTGACAGCTGACGTTATGTATAGAATGCTTGGAAAGGTTGATGTTGGTGTCGACATGGGTGGTGATGGAACAAAATCAGGTGGTGTTTCAGCTACATTAACAATACCTGCAGATGCTGTGATCTTAGGAAAAGTTTCTCAGGATTATCTTGTTGTTAACAGGGGTTCAAAAATCATAGCTAATGGTACACAATCAAAACCAATTAGATTTACACACAATACTGCAATTGAAGGCACAGTTGGAGAATTAGAGAGAGGTCTATGGGGCGGCTTGGTTATTCTAGGTCAAGCACCAATCAATAAGTGTTCAAACGATGTAAGAGGGACTGCAGAGTGTGAAAGAGTTGTTGAGGGTTCAAACGCACTAATGGGCGGCGCTAACAAAAATGATAATTCAGGTAAATTAAATTTTGTGAGAGTCGAATACGCAGGATATGAGATTTTTCCAGGCAATGAATTAAATGGCATAACTTTTGGTGGTGTTGGTGATGCTACTGAAGTAGATTTTGTTCAAGTTCATAACAACCAAGATGATTGTGTTGAGTTTTTTGGTGGCACTGTCAATGTTAAGCATCTAATTTGCACAAACGCTGGTGATGACAATCTCGATATCGATTGGGGATACCAAGGAAAAATGCAATTTGTAGTTGTTAAACAATCTTCAGATGCAAGTGATCACGTAGTAGAGTCAGATAATACTAATTCAGACAGCACAGTTGGTTATCTTACAGAACCAAGATCACGTCCTATGGTTACAAATTTTACATTTTTAGCTCAAGGTGCTGATGAACCTCTAAAATATAAAGAGGGAGTTTCTGGTATTTACATCAATGGTATTGTAAAAAATAACGTATCTCAAAATCTTATTGAATCTACTAATATTGAGACTATCCAAGATGGTGCCATAACACCAAAAATTCAGCATCACTCCGTCTTTATGGATGCTGCAGGTGATACATCACCTTTCAAGGCCGATACTGACTCAAGTGGAGTTACAGCTGCTCAATTAGAGGCATCAATTAAAGAAAGAGCAACAGATTTAGTAATTGGAACAAATACTCTTGTTTCAGGATTCTTTTTAGGTGATAACGAGAGTGCAGTCACTTCTGCTTTTGATGTATCAAAAGTTCAGGGTATGTGTGCAGTTGGACCTCATGCTGCAGGAACACCTACAGATTTATGTCCAACTTATAGCTCAAAAGAGGAGAGATATATTGTTGACACTTGGTTTTCTGCCACTAACTATATCGGAGCATTTTCCCCTGGGTCTGATATAGAAAACAACTGGGCTTCTGGTTGGACTTTAGGATTATTCACAGATCCTGAATGTCCATCCGGAACGCTCGAATCAGAGGTGCTCCTTGGAAGAAAAGTATGTTCGTTGTCTGGAGTTCTAGAAACTGATTTAACTTTAGTTGCAGGAAATTATTATAAATTAGACGGCAAGGTTGCTGTCGGTATTGATATAGGATCAGACGGAACAAAAACAGGAGGTGTCAGTGCAACATTAACAATTGAACCTGGTGTTACTGTTTTCGGAGAATCTGGAAACGATTATTTAGTTGTCACAAGAGGCTCTAAAATTAATGCAGTTGGAACTTCATCTGCACCAATAATAATGACTGGAAGACAAGATATTCTTGGAGAAGCAGATATTGTAAATACAAGAGGTTTATGGGGTGGTTTAGTTTTACTTGGAAGGTCACCAATTAACAAATGTTCATATTCAACAGCTGGAACTTCTACTACAGCTGGAACAAGAGTTAACCCTTGTGAAAAAGATGTTGAAGGATCTGTTGGAGATACTATGGGTGGTGAAATTCCAAATGATAGTAGCGGAACCTTAAAATATGTCAGAGTTCAATACGCAGGATATGAAGTTTTTCCTGGTAATGAACTTAATGGAATAACATTCGGTGGTGTTGGGAGTGGAACAGATGTTTCATATATACAAGTCCATAACAACGCTGATGATTGTGTTGAATTTTTTGGTGGAACTGTCGATGTTAAGTACCTCGTTTGTACAGGTGCTGATGATGATAACTTAGATATTGACTGGGGTTATCAAGGTAGACTTCAATATGTAATTGTCCAACAATCCAATGATAAAGGCGACCATATTGTAGAGTCTGATAATACAAACGCTGATAAGGCAGTTGGTTATTTGACTGAACCAAGATCTAATGCAGTTGTCTCAAACTTTACTTTCATTTCAAAAGGATTTGATGATGTTTTCAAGCTTAAAGAAGGTGTCTCAGGCCAATATTTAAATGGAGTTGCAATAGTAAATAGTGCTGTAACAGGCCGAACCACAAATTGCATTGAAACAACATTCTTAGAAACAGTTCAAGCAGGAGCTGTTACGCCAACATTCTCAATGAATTCAGTTGCAATGGATTGTCCTGGTTATATCAAAACAGATGCATCATCTGGTGGAGCAACAATCGCTCAAGTTGATGCAATTGTAAAAGCTGGTTCCAACAACCTCTATGGTGCAAATTCCGGAGGTGGTTCCTATGTTAATACACTAACAGGAGTGGTTAACGGTACTTCTGAGAATGCAGCTAAAGTGACAGCAATACCCGATACCTACAATAGTGATAGTTGGTTTACAACACCAACATATATAGGGGCCGTTAGCAGCGCTACTGATACTTGGTATAAGAACTGGACTTTGTCTGGAACTATAGAAGTTCAATAAGGTTGTATTTAAAAACATATATTTAATGGAGAGATAAATGAAATCAAAAAATACATTAAAGTTTCTTAAGTACAACATTATTATTGGATTTTCATTATTTTCAATTTTTAGTGTGTCTCAAGAAATCGAAGAAGTGGTTGTAAGTGGTTCTTTTATTCCAGATGAAAAAAGAGATACTTCTGAAATTTCTGCGATTCTTGATTCATCTGAGATAGAAAGAACAGGAGATGATAATATTGCTATAGCTCTAACAAGATTAACTGGTTTAAGTCTTGTTAGAGGCAAATATGTTTATGTTAGAGGTCTAGGAGAGAGATATTCTGCTGCAACTTTAAATGGTTCAGGTCTTCCAAGCCCAGAACCGCTTAAAAGAGTAGTTCCCTTAGATTTGTTTCCAACCCAGCTTATTGAATCATCAATTGTTCAAAAGACCTACTCAGCAGATATGCCAGGTGAATTTGGTGGCGGTATCATAGAGATTAATACCAAAGCTGTTCCTTCAGAAAGAATTTTAGATCTATCTTTTTCATCAGGATACAATTCTGAAACATCCCTATCAGATGGCCTTTTGTATGATGGTGGTGATGACGATGATCTTGGATATGATGATGGTACAAGAGATTTTCCGTCATTTGTTCAAAGAGCAATTAATGCTAATCAAAAGCTTGATAGGTCAAATTTCAAAACTTATCAACTTGCAAATGCAGGTCGAGAGTTTGTTAATTCAGAACTTTGGGTTATTCAAGCAGGTGATGTGCCATTGGATAACTCGGTAAGTTTCACCTATGGGGATGAACTAGATATAGGCATTGAAGATATTCTTGATGATGAATCTGCAACTATCGGTGTTCTTCTTACAGCTGGCGTAAAAAGCTCTTGGGAAACTCAAGAAGGAATCAGACAAACTGGTGATATTCAAGCTCAAGGAGATGGGACTTCAATAGTTATACGAGGCAATGATAAGACATTTAAGTCTACTTCAAATGATGTAACTTCATATCTTATGGCTGTTTCAGGTATTAAAACAGACTCTGCAGAACTTAAATATACTGGCATGTATATTCATAAAGGTACAAAAGAGGCTAGAACCCTTCAAGGATATGATACCTCTGATTCAGGAAATGTCAGAGAAGATTTCACTGAGTTTTTTGAAAGAGAGCTTATAAATCACCAACTTAACTATAATTATCTTTTTCAAAATAATATGGAGCTTGACATAAGGCTTGCTGGTGGTGATGCTTCAAGATATGCACCATACGAAAGAGTAGTCTTCTATGAGGATACTGATGATAGAGGCTTTTATCGTTACGATGTAAATACCGGCAGAAATCAAACACAGTTTAGTTATGTAAATGATGATAATGAGAATTTTGGTATCGATTTAACATTCCCATTACAACTTGGAGACCAGGAAGTAATTATAAAGACAGGGTTTGATCAATCAAATAACTATAGAGACGCACAGGTTAGAAGTTATAGATTTTTAGCTGAGGGTGGACCAATACCAACCGATGGATTAGACAACAGAATTGATTATATATTTGAAGATAAAAATTTTGATCCATCAAGATTAATAGTAATTGAAAATACTGCAGCTTCATCGCCAGCAGGTTATCAAGGCGATTTAGAAATTTCTTCTTTATATTTCAACCTAGATGCTTATTTAAATGAAAATTTTAGATTGGCAGCAGGCTTAAGGTTCGAAGACGGCGAACAAATGGTAAACACTTATGATGTATTCCAAATTGTTGACAACAATATAGAGAAAGTTATTGATGAAGATTACACTTTACCTTCTTTCACATTAACTTATTTACCTGAATTTGATGAAAATCTTCAAATAAGATTTGGTCTTTCTCAAACTATTGCGAGACCAACATTTAGGGAGCTATCCCCAACATTATTTATTGATGTTGATACTGATAGGGTTATATCAGGTTCGCTATACTTGGAAAATTCTGAAATAGACAATATTGATTTAAGAGTTGAATATTATTGGGGATTTAACCAGTTCTTAACAGCAGGCTTTTTCTTTAAAGATATTTCAAAACCAATTGAAGAAGTTGTAAATGAATCTGGTGACTTAATTATTACTTCATATCAAAACGTACCTTCAGCTGAAGTGACTGGTTTTGAAATTGAGTATGAAAGAATTTATGAAGATCTATTACCTGATTCAAAATGGGGTAGCACTAAGGAATTTATTTTTAAAATGAATTTTACTGCTACTGATTCTGAGGTAATTTACAGTGATACGGATACTTATATAAATACACAAGGAAGAGAAGTTAATGCTGCGAGCTTGTTTGCAAATGGAAGAGATACAAGACTTCAAGGCCAATCTGAAGAAATTGCAAACCTTCAACTTGGATGGGACGATTTACAAAATGGCACTCAAGGAACACTCATAGTTAATTATGTAAGTGACAGAGTTAGAGCGAGGGGTATTGACGTTCTTCCAGATATATATGAGGAACCGCCACTTCTAGTAGATTTTGTATATTCCAAAACAATATCATATGCTAGCAATGATTCTGATTTGAAGATATCACTTGAATTAAGAAACATCCTTGATGAGGAGTATTATGCTGCAATGGCGGATACTGTAATATATGATCAATATAATCTTGGAACTTCATTATCTTTAGGCTTTAAATTAAGTTTTTAATTTATATATTACAAAAATGAGCTACACTAAGTAGCTCATTTTGATTATGAATTTTATTAGATTTAAACAAGTGATAATTATAATTCTGGCTATTCCTGCGCTTTATTTTTTATGTCTTTTATTTATTTCTTTTACTAATAAACCACTAATTGAAAATATAAATGTGCCAGATATGACAAATTTTGAATTTCAAAGTAATCAAAATGACATTCGGGATAACAATAATCAAATTGAAAGTCCCTTAACTTTTGATTATAAATTAATTGGTTATAGAGCAGGATCAAATAATTCTTCAGTAATTTTAAAAAAAGGCAACAAGGAGTATGTGGTTTCAAAAGGTGAAAAACTTGAAGGAGTATATGAGTTAATTGAAGTTTCAAAGGATGAAGTAGTATTTCGCAAAGATAAAAAATTATATAAAATTGAAAATCTTGTTGGGATTAGCTTATGAAATATAAATTTGTAACTAAATACACATTAATAACATTATTTATTGTTGCACAAAATTTATATTCCCAAGATTCATATATTTTGAATTATGAAGATGTAGATATTAGAAAAGTAACTCAAGATATTGCACAATTTTCAAAAAAAACTATTATTCTGGATCCGCGAGTTAAAGGAAAGGTAACAATATATTCAAATGCTAATCTAGATAGCAATCAAATTTGGGACGTCTATCTAAGAACTATTCAAGTGAATGGATTTAGTGCGATTTCTGAAGACAGTTTTGTTAGAGTTGTTCCTGAAAATGAAGCTACACGTGATCAGACTCGAGATTATTCAAATGGAGGTGGCTTTGAAACAGAAGTAATACCTTTAATAAATAGATCTACCGAAGAAATTCTCCCAATGATAAAACCCATTACTGGTAGACAATCTCATTTATCCAGTATTCCTTCAGTAAACTCAATACTAATCGTTGATCGAGCTAGTAATATTGAAAGGATTAAAGAATTACTCTCAGACTTAGATAAAAATAATACAGCTAAGATATCTATAATTAAGCTTGAAAACTTATCTTCTATTGAGGCTGTAAGAATTCTTGACAGATTAAAAGCTCAAAACAATCCAACAATAAATAAATTTATTGCAATTCCTTTTTCACCTTCAAATTCAGTAATACTATCTGCTAATGATTTAATTACCAGAAATATTATGTCCACTCTAGATTCATTAGATAAAGATATTATGTCAAACGATTCTATGGATGTTATATACCTTAAATATGCTCAAGCCTCTGATATTGCTGGAATCCTAAACTCAATATCTGGAAGTTTTATAAGTGATATTGAAGGACAAAAAACAGTTATAACTCATCATGAGAAAACTAATGCCCTTATTATTTCTTCTGCAGAAGAAAATCTTAACTCCATTCGAAATATTATCGCTAAATTGGATATAAGAAGAGCTCAAGTATTGGTTGAGGCAATTGTAGTTGATCTTTCTGAAACTGCTGCCAGAAGACTTGGAGTAGAAGCAATTTATTCAGGTAATGACGAAGATAGTATTCCAGTTGGAATTACAAGATTTTCTGGTTCTGGTGCAGACTTGCTTGCAATTGCTGGTGCAGCTGACGATGAGCAAGACGTCACTTTGACAACAACGGCAATTTCATCTCTTCTAAATACTCAAGGCCTAGTAGCTGGTTTCGGAGATCTAACAAAAGGAGATGATAATTTTGTTGGAATTTTAAATGCAATTGCAGATGATACAGATTCAAATATCTTATCGACTCCTTCAATTCTTGCTATGGATAATGAACCAGCAAGATTGTTTATTGGTCAAGAAATACCAATAACAACCGGAGAAAGTCTAGGAACAAATAATTCAAATCCTTTTAGAACAACATCAAGACAAGAGGTTGGAATTGAATTGGAAATAACTCCTCAGATTAATGAGGGAGCCTCAGTGATTTTAACAATTAAGCAAGGTGTTTCAGGTATTGCTGGAGTTGCTCAAAGTGGTTTAGATATTATTACAAATAAAAGAGAAATAGAAACAACAGTTTTAGTAGATAACAATCAAATAATTGTTTTAGGTGGACTAATAGATGAAGATGTTCAAGAGGTAGTCTCCAAGGTTCCAATTTTAGGATCCATACCTCTTTTAGGAAGGATTTTTCAATCATCTTCAACAAGTACTAGTACAAAAAATCTAATGGTTTTTTTAAAACCAACGATTCTTACTGATTCAGATTCCGCAAATGAGATTTCACTTGAAAAATATAATTATTTTAAGGCTGAACAAGAACTTAAAGATAATATTATTATAGATCTTACTAATCCCAAAGACTAAAAGTGAGTAACTCGATTAAAGAAAATATAAATACAGATATTTTTCCATATGATTTTGTAAAAGAAAATGAAGTAATTGCTTTTCAAAATGGAGAAGGGATTGTAGTCTCATCGCCAAAACCTATATCACTTAATCTTTATCAAGAAATTCAAAGATTTTTAAATTCTGATTTTAGATTTGAGTTATGTGATTCAAATAAATTTAATGAAATTCTTACTAATTCATTCACCTCAAGCGATCATCAGAAAAATATTTCTGAGGAATTAACTGATGAATTTAATCTGCAAGATTTTGCAGGAAGTATCAACGCTACAGAAGATCTTTTAAGCGGAAATAATGACGCGCCAATCATCAAGCTAATCAATGGTGTTATCAGTCAAGCAATTAAAAGCAGGGCATCTGATATTCATTTTGAACCCTATGAAGATTTTTTAATAATACGTTTCAGGATTGATGGCATTCTTAAAGAAATACTTAGACAAGATAGTAAGATTGCATCAATTCTCATTTCAAGAATTAAGATTATTTCTGGTCTTGATATATCGGAGAGAAGATTGCCACAAGACGGGAGAGTATCTTTGTCTCTTGGAGATAAAAATATTGATGTAAGAGTATCAACGCTTCCGTCATCATACGGTGAAAGAATTGTACTGAGGATTTTGGATAAACAAGCTGCTCAAATAAATATAGATGACTTAGGATTACCTGAGAAAATTCTTTCAAACTATAAAAGCTCTCTTAAAAATCCTGAAGGAATTATACTTTTCACTGGACCCACAGGTTCAGGAAAAACAACTACACTTTACTCTGGTTTAAGATATTTAAGTGATTCATCTCAAAACATTCTTACAGTTGAGGATCCAATTGAATATACTCTTCATGGTATAGGTCAAACCCAGGTGAATACAAAAACAGGCTATACATTTGCAAAAGGTTTACGAGCAATTTTGAGACAAGATCCAGATGTGGTTATGGTTGGAGAAATGAGAGATATTGAAACCGCTCAGATAGGAATTCAATCTAGTTTGACTGGGCATCTTGTTCTATCAACCGTTCACACTAATAGTGCGGTTGCTGCAATAACTAGACTCAGAGATATGGGAATCGAGTCCTTTTTACTTGCATCAAGTTTAAGAACAATAATCTCACAGAGACTTGTGAGGAGGCTATGCTCTCATTGTAAAATTGAAAATAAGCCAACTTCAGAATCTGTAAATATATTTGGACTGGATAAAAATAAATCTGTTTTTTCTGCAAAAGGATGTGATCATTGTAATCATACTGGTTATCAGGGAAGAATTGCTATTGCTGAATGCATTCAAATAGACAAGACTTTAAAAGATTTAATTCATAATAATGCCTCTGAAAATGAAATTTCAGATTATGTCTTTAAAGATAATCAATCTATAGATAAAGCTTCAATTGACCTAATAGTAAGTGGAGTAACGTCATGCGAAGAGATAATAAGAGTAAATAATATAAAAGAAGATGCCAGCATATAGTTATACAGCTATTAATAAAGTTGGTACTAAGAAAAAAGGCATCATCAGTGCTATTTCAGAGAGAGAAGCAAGGAAGTTAGTAAAAGATCTTAATTTAACACCGTTAAAAATATCTGAATCTAAAAATTTAGGCAAGACTTTAAGAATTAAAAATAAAGATATTGTGCTGATGACTAGACAACTTGCGACATTACTCGAAGCTGGCACACCAATTGTGGATTCAATCGATATCACCGCAAAACAAATTAGAAATAAAAACTTAATACAAGTTTTGTTTAACCTCAAAGAAGACTTGGTACAAGGAAAAAGATTAGGCAATTCAATGAAAAAATTTCCAGGCGTTTTTTCAGATACTTATATATCAATGGTCTCAGCAGGGGACTCTTCAGGTAACTTAGATACTGTTTTTTCAAAACTTGCTGATTATCTTGAGGAAAGCGCTTCAATAAGACAAAAAGTAATATCAGCTTTAACTTATCCATTAATTTTGATTGGATTTTCCCTTATTGTAATTATATCTTTGCTTGCTTTTGTTCTACCTCAAGTCGTCAACCAATTCATTAAGGCGGGAGCCGAGCTACCATTTATAACAAAGTTTTTAATTGGAATCTCAAATAATATTATTCCAATATTAATAGTAGTACTTTTTTTTGCTGTAGGCCTATATTACCTTTATAAGAAATATACTAATAATAAAGATAATAAGATATTTATTGATAAAAAGATTCTTGCCATTCCATTTTTAGGTAACTTTATTCTTAATTCAGAATTAGAACGATTTTCCAGTACTATGGAATTACTTTTAGCTTCAGGTACTAATCTAGATATAGCTCTAGGGGAGTGTTCAAAGATTTTCAACAATCAATATTTATCTAATATTGTTATGAATGCCAAAAATGATGTGATTGAAGGAAAAGACTTTATAGCCTCTATGAAATATGGCCAAGTTTTCCCAGATATTTTTATTCAATTGATTTCAAGTGGTTACAGGTCTGGTAATCTTGAGAAGATGTTTAATAAGGTTTCGAATTTTATGAAATCTGAAATTGAAAATAAAAGGTCTGTATTTTTATCACTTTTAGAGCCAATAGTAATAATTTTTATGGGTGGATTTATTATGATGATAGTTCTAGCTATACTAATACCAATTATGCAAATGAATACATTAGCAATATGAAACTAAAAGATAACGAAAAAGGTTTTACACTTATAGAATTAATGGCTGTTTTGGTTATTCTAGGTATTTTAGCGACAGTTGTTGTTGTAAGTGTAGATCCAGTTTTTCAAAGAGCGAATCTTGAAAAAATTAGGGCTGATTTAAAGAATCCTTTTTTGTATCCTCAAGGTGGTTATATATCGGCAATTCCAAAAGATCCATGGGGAAGAGAATATATCTATGAATATCCTTCAAGACGCACTCAAAAATATGATTTATATACATTAGGTGCTGATGGCATTGAAGGAGGATCTGGTGAGGATGCTGATGTTGGAAATTGGATGCAACAATAAAAGATATCGATCAGGTTTTACTCTTATTGAAATACTTGTCGTACTGATTATTATTGGAATAACATCAACATTAATTACCTTAAACTTTAGCACGTTTGATTTAATAGAGAAAAAAGCTAATTCATTTCAAAAAACTGTAAGCTATTTAACGGAGGAAAGTATTATTACAGGAAAAATTATTGGCTTATACCTAAGTTCTGATAATCAATTTGCAAAGTATCTTACAGAAGAAAATCAAAACGAAATTGATTCAAGTTACAAAAATACTTTTTGGTCTGATACAACTTCACTTAGGAAAACATTTAAATTTTATATTCAAAGAATAATTATTTTTAGCAATGGAAAAACTAAGGATGAAATTATCAGTTATTAAAAAAGGGTTTAGTTTAATTGAAGTAGTTGTTGCTTTATTTATTTTAAGTATTTCGGTTATAACAATCTACAATCTAATAATTTCTACCTCAGTTTCAAGCTATGACCTTGAACAGAGATATTTGGCTAAAGAGGTAGCAAATAATCACATTGCACTTTTAAATACAATTGAAAAACCTCTAAGATCAGGAAACAGAAAAGGTGAAATGATTATGGGAGGTCAAAATTGGGTTTGGGATGAAGAAATATACGATACTTCAAATGAAGATTATTTTGAATATGAAGTACGTATTAAGCTTGCAGGACAAGATAAGTATATTTATTCAACAAAAGGTTATTTAATTAAATGAAGAAGGGATTTACTTTAATTGAAATCTTAGTTTCTCTTGTAATACTATCTATGATTGCAGTCATTTCATCAAACATTCTTCAGTCCTCTATTGAGATTGAAAGAACTTCTTCAGAGCGTCTTAAAGTATCACGCTCATTAAATTTATCATCAATAATTTTAAAAAGAGACATAAGACAAATTATAAATGTGCCACTAAGAGATAATTTTGGAAACCCTATGAATTTAACATTTTTAGGAAGCAATCTTGATAAAAAAATATCTTTTAATACTCAGATTAAATCAATTTCAAATAAGATATCGCCTGTAAAAAGAGTTGAGTATGGTCTTGAGAATAACAATTTGATTAGAAAACAATTTTTTTCATCAAATCCAATAAATATTGATGAAAGCTTCAAAACAAATTTAATTGAAGAAGTTTCTGAAATAGATATAAGATTTTTGCATGAGAAAATGTGGTATCAAGAATGGCCGGTCGATCCAATCACTCAAAGAAAAATTCCAGAATTAATAAAGCTCGAGTTTACAAAAAATAATAAAGAATACACATGGATAATAGAACCAAATTTTGATTATGTCTTCAAGTACTAAAGGAGTTGTTCTTATTTCAATACTATTAATAGTTTTGCTACTATCATCAGTAGCAATATTATTTGGAAATAAATATCTCTTATCTTTAAAAAGAGCACAATATATTGAATTTCAATCACTATCATTAAATGCCTTTAGAAACATTGAGGCATTATCAAAAGAAAAAATAAAAAAAGAACTTAGATTTAATAAAAATAAAATATCAAAAAACAATCCTCTTCTTAAAGAAAGCTTTTATTATAATCTTAACGGTGCAGATATTGTTGTAAGAATCTCAGATGCAAGTAATTGCCTAAATATAAATTCTATTGTTCTTATCGATAATGGTGAATTCGTTGAAAATAAAAAATCTACGGCATCAATCAAAAAAATTCTCTCACTAGAAGAAGTAGATAATAATGTTATTGAAGAGATTATAGATCAGGTCATTGACTGGATTGATTATGATTCAAATCCAAGGGCTAATGGTCTTGAGGATTATTATTATTCTGGACCACTTCATAATCCAAAAGAATACACTGGAATGAGATTAATGGTTTCTATAGAAGAGTTAAAAAGTATCCCAGCAGTGAAACAAATTGATTGGTCAATAATGCAAAAAAATTTTTGCGCTCTTCCTGAAGCTAATCAAATATCAATTAACATTAACACCCTCAATATAAATGACGATTATTTATTGAGCTCTTTATTTCCAAATATATCTTTACAAGAGGCTAAGTATATTTTGGATAATATACCAGATTCAGGTTTTGACGATTTAATTAACTTCAAGAATAATTTTCCTGATATGAATTTTGAGGACGCATATGGAGAAATTAAATTTAATTCAAATATTTATGAAATTAATACAGAGATTAATTTTGAAGATTTTGTTTCATCCTCTATAAGTAAACTAATTTTTGAGGGCAATAATAATGGTTTTATTATCTCAAGAATTTATAATGGAATTTGATGAGTACGATTGTTGCATATCCAGATAATTTAAGTTTCAGTAATGGTAAATATCACCATAGCTCAGATAACTATAAACAAAGAAACACTTTTTCAAATTTAAATGAATTTGATTCTTTGAATCAAAAAGATACTTTTATATATCTTGTTCCATCTTCAATTATAAGTAGCTATGTTTTTGAGAATAATGAAAATCTTTCAAAACAAAATAATCTAGCTAATTTCATGTCAGATATTGATTCATTTATCGTTGACGATATTTCAAAGAACGAATTTTTCATTTTTGATAAAAATGGTTTTGTAATTAATAAAACATTGTATGAAGAATTAAATACCATATTAAATTCATTGAATTGTAAAGTTCTAGTTTTGCCAGATTATTTTTTAAATAGACAATACGGAAAAGATACCATTACAGAATTTAATAATAAGTTTTTATTTTCCTTCAAAAATGGCACAGGTAGTTCAATTGAACATGATTCATTAAATCAATATATTGAAACAGTGAAAAATAACTATCCAGATTTTGATCCTATTATTTATTGTGATAATGATGTGAAGGCCTTGGAAATATTTAAGACTAAAAAGGAATTTAATGTATCTGATTTTGTTAGCAATAAAAATGCTAAAGAACTAAATCTATTTAAGTTTGAAGTCTCTATTAAAAATATTTTTAATAAACTTAATTTCACAAGAATGGAGTTATATTTATGCACATTTCTAATATTTTGTTCTTTGTCTCTTCCTTATTTATTTTTATCTCAAAATAATAAGCAAATAAGCATATACGAATCAGAAACATTTAATATTTTTAAAGCAATAGATAAAAATACTAATAGAGTAGTGACCCCAAAGATTCAAATAGATCAACTAATTAATCAAATATCTATTACTCCATTAGCAGAAATAGAAAACTCTAGTTCGAATTTTAGTAATTTTAACTTTTTGGTTTCTCTTGGTGAAAATTATCTTAAAAGTGTAGATATAGATTTTAATTCAAATGAGGCAGTACTATTTTTAGAGGGGTTACCAGAGATTCAATATCGATTGATTAAAAATACTGTTGGAAGCTTAAATGTAGAAATTATAGATGAGAATTTAGCTTCAAATGAAAATTTGATTTCTGGTGAGATTAAGATTGGATTTTTACAATGAATAACTTTTTGAGTAGCTTAAATAATAGGGAAAGAAATTTAGTATTGGCTACTTTATTAATGGTTGTTACATTAATATTATTTTTTATTTTTACTAATACAATTCAGTCCTTGAATTTTTCATCAAAAAAACTTGAAAAAGCTAAATCTGATTATGAATACGTCGTTCTAAAAGCTCAACAGCTAAGTAATTCATTTATTAATCAGTCAAATGATCCTGCTGAAATCAAATCATTTATAGACAACTCGATAGATTTAGATATAAAAAATCTTCAAGTAGATAATATTGATAATTATTTAAAAATTTCTTTTGAAACTAAAAATTTACAAGAATCTTTTTCTGTTTCAGATAAGATAGCGTTTATGTTAGAAAAAGATTTTAGTAAAGTTACTTATTCAAAAAACGAAAACGGATCTTTTACAGAGCTTTTTATAATCAATCTTTAAAGAAATATTTATAAACTATAAACGCTATAATTGATCCGATAATCTGTGCTAAACCAAATGAGAAAACATTTTCGGGGCTTATACCAGCAAAGCTGTCAGAGAACATACGTCCAATCGTGCCGGCTAGGTTTGCAAATGATGTAGATGATGTAAACCAATATGCTGCACCAATATATGATGCAACAATTAATGCAATTTTATCTTTATTTGAAATTAATATAAAAAATACCAACCCAAAAGTAGCAATAATTTCGGAAAGATAAATATTGAATCCAGACCTGTTTTTATTAGAGAGCTGAAATAATTCAACATCAAACATAATATTTGCAGTCAAAACTCCAATGATTGCTCCTAAAATCTGCAAAAGTGTAAATAGTACAAACGTTTTAAAAGAAATTTCTTTGTTTAAAAAAAATGCTAGAGATACAACTGGATTAAAATGATTACTGTATGACTCAAATGATGAAATTAAGAAATAAAGAGCGAAAAAAGTTATAACAGCATTAACAAACAAAATAATTGACTCATCATTGGTAAGTGATTGACCCATTATTCCGGAGCCCACAACTGCACAGAATAGAAAAGCTGTTCCTAAAAACTCAGAAATATATTTATTTAATTTCATTTTTCATTATATATTGATATTTTTTTTGAATAAATTTCATGGAAAATTTTAACTGCAATTGAATCAGAGACACCCCATTTGGTTGATTGTATAGTTTTAATCTCTAATTTTTTTATAATTCTCTCATAGATTTTTAATCCAAAATCAATGACGTCAGCTCTATCATTTGCAAATCCATACTTGTTAATTTTTTCTTCTATTTCAAGATTTCTTAGATTCTTATATTTTTTTAAAAAATCATCAGATTTCATTTTTTTTAATTTATGAGCATTTAAAAAGGCTCTAATGTTACCTCCAAGTCCTATGATCTCTGTTATATCATTGAATTGCTTTAACCATTTATCCAATCTATCCCATTCTTTTCTCTTATCTTTTTTAAGCATTAATCTAACACCACCTAATTGAAAAGATTGAATTGAATGTTTTGGATTATTGTAAATATAGATCTCAGTACTTCCCCCACCAACATCAACATATGCTTTATTATTTTCTTTTTGTGCCTTTGGATGAAAACCTATTAACTGAGCTTCTTCAAGACCTGAAATTATTCGAATTGGATGTTCAATTTTATTTTCTATATATGTTCTTGCTTCTTCCGAGTTAGTGGTATTTCTTAATGCGCTAGTAGCAATAATTTCGTATTGATCAATTTTATCTTTAGTAAATTTTTTCTGATATCTTTTTAGCGTACTTACTAATTCTCTTAGTTTTTTATCAGATATCTTTCCCCCTTCAAAAACTTCTGCTCCAAGACGAATTGGGGAACGTATTCCATCAATAAACTTAATTGAGGTGGGTGTTGTTTCAAAAATCTTAGATTTTACTGCATTTGTGCCAATATCTACGGAAGCAATTTTCATTATATGTCGTCGCTATATTTGCTTATGATCATAAATTGCTCATATGAAAGGTTATCAAATTTAACTCCTTCTAGACTTGTTGAATAATTATTCAAAGACTTTGACCATTTTGCAGGCTTAAGAATCTTCTTCCCATGATATTCAGTTTTATTCAATAGATATCTTAGTGATGTTAACCGCGCAATCATTTTATTATTCGAATTAATTGAAACCCATGGACTAACTTCAGTTCCAGTTTTTTCAAACATCTGCTCTTTGTATAATGTGAAGGCGTTCCATTTAGTAATTACTTTTTCATCATTTTTTGTAAGCTTCCAATACTTAAGTTCAGAATTTTTTCTTGCTTTCATTCTAATTTTTTGTTGATCTTTTGATAGTGAAAAATAAAATTTTGTTAATTCAACTCCATCACTTATTAATTGCTCTTCCCAATTATTAACTTTTTTCATAAACGCTCTGTATTGATTTTCAGTGCAATAACCCATAATGGGTTCAGTTATTGCTCGTGTATACCAAGATCTGTCAAGAAATGAAATTTGACCGCTATTTGGAATTACCTTTTTCCATCTCTGGAACCAGTGAGATGATTCCCATTTTGTTGGAATTCCTAGCTGAATGTAATTAAAATGTTTTGGCATTAAGTATTCTGAAAAGAATCTAATTGCTGTACTTTTACCAGCAGTGTCTCTGCCTTCAAATACGATACATATTCTTCTATTATTTTTAATTACATCTTCTTGAAGTTTCAAAAATTCAATTCTTAGTCTTCTTTTTTCTAAATCGTAAGATTTTGCATCAAGTTTTTTATAATCAGTTTGATCTAAATTTATAATTTTCATTTTATATTTAAATTAGATGACACCTAAAAGTTTTATATTCTTAACACAAATGATAACATTTAAGCGTAAAATTTTTTCTCAAAAATAATATGGAAACTCTATTCTTAAGCCCTCTTGCAATAGTAATTATAGCATCTATAGTTGGGTTCTTTATGGCATATTCTTGGAGCATATTTTGGAGGTGGTGAAGTTACCTCAACAATAAGAAAAGGAATTGTTGATCCAACAATTTATGAGGATGCAAATAAATTTATTATTGGAATGTTATCGTCATTATTAGCCGCAGGAACATGGTTAATTATTGCCTCAAGAAGAGGCTGGCCAGTCTCCACAACTCATTCAATCGTTGGTGCAATAATTGGTTTTGTTTCAATTTCAAAAGGTGTGAGTTATGTATCTTGGGGGACAGTAGGTGGCATAGCTTCAAGTTGGGTAACATCGCCAGTAATTGCAGGATTCCTAGCATTTTTAATTTATTTAAGTGCAAAAAAATCCATTCTTGATAGCGCTAATCCAGGTGGAAGAGCCGTTAAAATAATTCCTATATATAGTTTTTATGTTGCTTTTATTATTTCATTAGTTATAGCAAGAAAAGGACTGAAAAATATAGGACTTGAGTTATCAGAGTCAGATGTATATATGTTTAGTTCAATTTTTGGAATTATTGCAGCTGCAATTACTTATACTCTTTTAAGACAGAATTTTTCAAAAATCAAAGAAAATGGAATTGAATCTGCATTTGCAATTTTAATGATTGTCTCGGCATGTGCAATGGCTTTTGCTCATGGCTCAAATGATGTTGCTAATGCAATTGGACCTCTTGCTGCAATTGTCTCCACTGTAAATTCAAATGGTATTATAGATACTTCGTCTCCAGTTCAAGCTTGGATTCTTTTTTTAGGGGCAACAGGAATTGTTTTTGGTTTAAGTATGCTTGGAAAAAATGTAATAAAAACTGTAGGAGAAAAAATTACTGCATTAAAGCCTAGTCTTGGTTTTTCAGCCGAACTTGCTACAGCAACTACGGTTGTAGTTGCTTCTTACGTTGGATTTCCAATTTCAACAACTCATACACTAGTTGGAGGAGTTATTGGAGTTGGATTGGCAAAAGGGGCTAAACATTTAAATACTAAGTCAATAACGAGAATTATTACTTCATGGTTGATAACAATTCCAATTGGAGCTTTTTTAACAATCTTGTATTGGGTTTTTCTAAGAATAATATTCGGAGTTTGATTTTACCTCTTTATCCAGCTGGTCATGTATGCAACCACAGCTCTAGATGCTTCAATTTTTCCAATATCATTTAATTTACCACTTTCTTTTGTGTTTAATGAAAATATTGAAAGAATAATTTGAGCTACAACTCTGCAAACACCTTCTTTATTAAAAACATTATCGAGACTTATGGATTCTTCGTAAGTTTCTTGAATGACATTACCTAACTGATGAATTGAATCTGAGTCTAAAGGCGGATTTATAGTATTACTAAGAATTAATTTTTGTGCTATTGAAGAATAAAAGAAATATTCATAAATATTATAAATAATATAATTTGTAACTTTTATAAGATCTCCTTTATCACTATCACTTAAGATGTTTTTTGAAAAGTTTTCTAGACATTCATTAATACATTTTGAGATTATTAGTTTTTTTAAGAAATCTACAGTTGGTATGAATTTATAAGTCGATGTTCTTTTTAAACCAGATTTTTCTGCTACTTTTGCAAGAGTAAGATCATCAATCTCACCATCTTCAACAATATTAATTGCAGCATCAATTATTTTATTAATTCTTTCTTTGCTTCTGTCTTGTTTTGCTAAAGTCTCCACTATTTAATTATGGACAAATGTCTATAAATGTAAACATAAAAGAACTTAAAAAATTCACATAATGTTCACAAATTTATGTTATTTCTGTTGCACTCTAAATTTAAAATTTGTGCATTATATTGGAGATTTCATGAAAAAATATATATTCCCATTGTTTCTATCACTATCTTTATTTTCTCAAGAGTCAGAAAATAATACTAACGATGAGCAAGTTGAAGAAGTTGTAGTAGTTGGTACAAAAGCTAGTATTGTTTCTGCTATTGAAAAACAAAGACAATCAAATTTAATTGTTTCTGTCGTAGATTCTGATGCTTTAGGTGACTTTCCAGATACAACAGCAGCTGAAGCCATAAGAAGACTATCAGGTATTTCAGTTGAAAACGATCAAGGCGAAGGCAGATATGTAAATATAAGAGGTATATCTGGTGATCTTAATTCAATTGCAGTTAACGGTGCTCTTGTTCCTGCTCCAGAGGGAGGTAGGGCTGTTATGCTTGATGGTCTGCCAACTGAATTGCTAGATTCAATAGAAGTATACAAGACACTAACAGCAGATAAAGATGCTGACTCAATTGGCGGAAGAATTGAGTTTAATACTAAAAGAGCTACTTCAATTGACGGAACACTTCTAAAATTTAAAGCAGACACTTCATACAATGAGCAATCTAAAAATTCTGATAATCCAAAAATGGCGTTTACTTATGGTTCAATGATTAATGAAAATATTGGACATGTTCTTGGTGTTACATACGCATCTAAGCAGATTGTTACCTACAACAACGAAACCGGTTTTCCAGCTTGGGATACAGACGACGGAAATATCTTTCTTGATGATGATTGGGAGATGAGGTTTTATGATTTAACAAGAGAAAGAACAGGTGTTACATATGATATCGATATGATGATAGATGACGATACATCAATTTATGCAAATCTTTTATATAACAAATATGATGATGATGAATTAAGGAATAAAGAAGAATTTGGCTCTCTTAGAACCGGTAACGTATATGCAGGCTCAAGCGAGATTAATAGAGTTAGAAGAGATGCTGAAGTTAGAAAAAGAATAGAAACACGTGAAATAAGAACCGTGATATTGGGCGGTGAGACATTGATAAACGGCTGGTTCGCAGAAGTGCAGTTTAGTCACTCTTACGCTGAAGAAAATGATACAGATAATGTTGATGTAACATTTAGAAGCGATAGAATTGATACTGATGATTGCGGAGGTCCTTGTGGCTCATTCTTTTATCAAGATCCTCAAAAAGTCGGTTTATCTCTCTCATCATATGCTCAAGGTGTGCTTTATGCTGATTTAAATGTTGATGCATGGGAAGAAGATTGGAGTTTAATCAAAGATACTGAAACAGCGTTTAGTATAGATATGACGAAAGATGGATTTACGTTTATGGATGTTCCAACAACAGTAAAATATGGTTTTAAATATAAGTCTAGAGAGAAAAAAGGTGATAGCAATCAAATAGAAGTTGATGATGATAATGTGCAAGCTTTACTTCAATCTGAATTTGGACCATACATAAGATCTTGGCCATTCGCCGGACAACAGTACGGTCCTCATGCTGATGAAAATCTTTTATATGCAAGAAAGGGTCAATACACTGGTGGTCCTGATTATGATAACTTTGAAGAAGACTTTACAACAAATGAAGATATTACCGCGATATATTTTATGGGTACAATGGATTTTGATAAGGCAATTGTTATAGCAGGTATTAGGGTTGAAGATACTGATTTCGATACTCTTGGATATAATGATGGTGATGTAGATGATGTGTTAACAGCATCAAAGAGTTACACGTTTGTCTCGCCAAGTTTAAATGTTAAATATTTCTTAGATGATCAAACTATCATTAGAGGTGCAATATGGAGAGCATTATCTAGACCGGGTTTTGGTCAAGCAAACTTGATAGCAGATATAAGAGAAAGAGATGATGGTAATTATCGAGGTGAGATGGGTAACCCAGATCTTGACCCGTATGAAGCAACTAATTTTGATTTATCAATTGAATATTACGGTGATGGCTCTTTCGCATCATTTGGATATTTTAAGAAAGAAATCGAAAATGCAATTTATCCACTTGCAGTGGCTAATACAACAGTAAATGGTTTGCTTTTTGACGAATTATTGACATTTGTAAATACAGATGACTCTGATGTTGATGGTTTTGAATTAAATATATTTCAAGAGCTAAATATGCTGCCAGAACCCTTTGATGGCCTGTTTGTTTCAATGAACTTTACTACTACTGATGGAACTTCATCATTAGATGTAGATAATGGAACTGTAACATTTCCATTCAGAAAATTATCAGAAGATGTTTCTAATATCTCTATAGGTTACGATAAAAATAAATTTGATATAAGGCTATCGTCTGTTTCAAGATCGCCTTATTTAGATTACCTTGCAGATGATGATAGCGAAACCATTCAAGAGGATTTAGATAATAATAATATTAGGTACACAGATGATCACACTCAAATTGATTTTAATCTTAAATATAAAATTAATGACAATCTAAGTCTTAAATTTGATATCAATAACATAACTGATGAACCAGAGTTTTACTATTGGGGAACTCCAAACAGATTATCTCAATATGACGAGTATGGAACAACCTATTCAATTGGCATAAGATATAATTTATAATTCAAATAAATTTAAATAATAAGGCAAGTCTTTAACTTGCCTTATTTTTATAAGAAATGAAATACTTATTAACAACATTATTTATATATTCGCTTTCTGTAGTATCTGATCCTATAGATAAAATTATTCATATAGTTCCTGCAATCGACGAGACTCCTCAAGTAATCTCAAAAGGAGATGCTGCAGATGATCCTGCCATTTGGCTAAATAAATTAAATCCAGATAGATCACTAGTATTTGGAACAGATAAGAGAAGTGGCATATATACATATAACTTAAAGGCCGAAAAAATAGGCTACACAGAAATTGGAGATATCAATAATATTGATGTTAGAACAATGAATGTTAATGATGATGATAACAAAGACATAGGTAGTTATTCATTTATCTTTGCATCAAATAGAACTACAAACACACTTGATATTTGGGTATATAAAGACACTAATATTGATAAGGCTATAAAGGATAATAATTTTGAAATTTCAAAAGAGCCATACATAAATGCTAAAGCAAACATGGTAGTTTATGGAGTTTGTGCAGGCATTGATTCAAGATTTGGATTAATAGCATTTCTAACAGAAGATGAGGGATCAAAGGTACAGATGTGGAATTATGGTCCCTTTGGAATGACTCTTTTAACAACATTTAATAATGGAAATGCAACTCAATCTGAGGGATGTGTTTACGACGATGAAAATAGAACTCTTTTTATATCTGAAGAACAAGATAGAGGTATTTTAAGAGCCTATAAAATAAATAACGAATTAGATTTTTCAAGTCCTATTATTATTGATAATAGATCTGGAAATATAGATGATGATCCTGAAGGTGTAACAGTTTATAAGTCTTCTGAAAAAGATGGCTATGTTATCGTTTCATCTCAAGGTGATAGTTCTTTTAATATTTATAATCGACAAGAGCCTTATAACTTCAGGTTGCTCTAAGGCTGCAAAATGTCCGCCTTTGTGAGTATTCCATTGAACTACATTATAGATTTCTTCAGCCCATGCTCTTGGAGGTGCAATTAAGTCTCTTTCAAAAACTGCGCCTGCCATAGGTTGCTTAATGTTCTCAAAAGAAAATCCTAAGTCTCCATTTTCTTTATATAACCTTGTTGATGAAGTTATTGATTCACTAAACCAATACAAAGATACTATTGCCAAAACTTCATCATTAGAAACAACTAGTTTATTCTCTTCACCATCAAACCAGCCATAAAACTTCTCTACAATCCATGCAGCAAGTCCAACAGGAGAGTCATTTAAGCCATAACCAAGTGTTTGTGGTTTTGTTTTTTGTATCTCATAGTATCCAACTCCTTGTTCTTTATATTTTTCATAATTCGCCATCAATTTTTGTTCTTCTTGCGAGGTATTTTCTAATGGATCTTTATCAGCAGGTGGCCAAGCAATAACCATATTAAGGTGAATGCCAATACAATGATCTGGATAAAGTTCAGCCATCCATTTGCTTATGGTAGCTCCCCAGTCACCACCTTGAACAATATATTTATCATATCCAAGAGCTGTTAGAAGCTCATGTTGCAAAATAGCAATCTGCTTGGAATCCATACCAACTTCTTTTGGTTTATCGGAAAATCCAAACCCTGGAAGAGAAGGGCAAATAATATCAATTGGAATATCAGAGTTTTTTTGAATGATTGGTATTATTTTTAAAAATTCTTGGATACTTCCTGGCCATCCATGAGTCATTACTAATGGAATAGCATTATCATTGTTTGACTTTGAATGAAGGAAATGAAGTTTAAGTCCGGACTTGGTTGTATATCTGTAGCTGCCAATGTCATTAATCTTCTTTTCATGATCTCGCCAATTAAATTCATTTCGCCAATAGTTTGATAGTTCTTTTAAGAAATTAAAATCCGTTCCATGAGACCATCTATGATTTATTTCATCAGGCCATCTTGTTAGATCGATCTTTTTATTAAGTAAATCAATATCTTTTTCAGATACCTTAACTATAAATTCTTCTATATTTTTCATAAGCAATTATTTAGTTTAATTTATATCACACCTTAAATATATTGAAGTAAAATATCTTTTTTTAGGTACATATGTTTGAGAATATAGAGTCTTTTCTTAGTAATAATAATGAATTAGCTTGGATTGCTATATTCATGTTTGCTTTTATGGAATCGTTTATTTTATCTGGCATTATTGTTTCAAGTGCTATTTTGTTTTCAGTATGCATTTTTGTTTTCAATATGGAGTTATTACCTTTATACACAATTGTAATGGTTGCAATGCTTGGCGCTCATTTAGGTGATGTTTCTGGCTTCTTTTTTGGGAAAACTGTTGGTCCAAGCTTGTTAGCAACTAAATTTATTTCTAAAAGAGAAAAGACAATAAAAAGAGCTCAAAAATTTTTGGATAAAACAGGACAATACACTGTAATTTTGGGTAGATTCGTTCCTGCCATAAGGCCTATTGTTCCTTTTTTGCTTGGTATTTCTGATCTAAAAGCTGTAAGATTTTACATTGCAGATGTCATCGCATGTACATGTTGGGGAATTGCTCTAGCATTACTGGTAACAGGAGTTGGATCTTTAATAGGATAAAATTATGTTAAGTATGTTTATATTAGTAGTTAGTTCAATAGCAGTTTTATTTTTGTTATTTCAATTAATCAAAGCAAGCAGACAAGGTAGATTTCTTCAGACCTTAAGAGATCTTTTAATCATACTTTTAGCTATTTTGATGACGGCAGCAATTTTTTATATTGGATTTAGATTCTTCAGAACCTTTATTTAGAATGTCATTAACTTTATTTGAAAAAATTATTAATAAAGAAATACCTGCTGAAATTATTTATGAAGATGACGTTTCTATTGTTATCGAAGATATCAATCCACAAGCGCCCACACACTTACTGATTATTCCAAAAAAAGTAATTCCTAAATTGTCTGATGCATCAAATGAGGATCAAGAAATATTAGGTCATTTAATGCTTGTAGCTGGGAAAATTGCAGACCAGCTTGGATTAGACGAAACTTTTAGATTAGTTGTTAATAACGGCGCAAAAGCAGGACAAAGTGTTTTTCATCTTCACCTTCACCTTATCTCAGGAAGACCCCTAAATTGGCCTCCAGGTTAAAAATAAATATAAGCTCCCAGACCCAAGAAAAAAACAATAATTCCTATTCCAATAGCAAAAAAAGAACCATACTTTAAAGTTGAACTGTCATCCATAATAAATCCCCTCAAAAAAATATATCAAAAATTAATTCTTTTTCAAATGATTTTTTAAGATAAAATAGTCTTAAATCCATAACTATTAAACCTTGAGTAAATCAAAACTATCTAGAGAAATTAAAGCTTGGATATCTTATGATCTAGGTAATTCAGCTTTTGCAACTACTGTTTTAGCAGCATTTTTTCCTATTTTTTATAATCAATATTGGGCATCCACATTAGACTCTACTTCATCAGCAGAGTATTTAAGTTGGACTCTTGTAATCTCAAATCTTACTTTATTATTCACTGCACCTCTCATAGGGGCCATAACTGATATAAGTAAGTCTACTAAATTGATGTTTATATCAATGGTTTCAATATCCATTATTTGCGTTGGTTTATTATATTTTTTACAAGTTGGATCCTGGTTATATGCTTTAGTATTTTTTGGTATTGCTAACTATTTCTTTTCTGCTTCAAACGTTCTGTATGACAAAATTTTAGTTCAAATAGCATCTCCTGATTTATTTTCAAAGATTTCAGGTTACGGGTATGCCTGGGGATATTTTGGAGGAGGGTTGCTTTTTCTTGTAAATGCTTTGATGAGCCTTTATCCAGAAATGTTTGGATTGAGCTCTCAAGCTGATGCAATAAGATGGTCATTTATTACAGTATCTGTATGGTGGACAATATTCCTATTACCTCTATCAATTACATACAAAGAAAGAGTTGTTAATTCATCACAAAGGGTGCTTAAGGACTCTTTTAGAAATTTTGTTAATACTCTTAAATCTGTATCAGAGTATAGAAATGCATTCATATTTTTGATCGCTTTTTTTCTATTTATAGATGGTGTTCATACTGTTATAGCACTTGCTTCCACCTTTGCTATAAATCTAGGCCTTGATACAAGCTCAATTATTATTGCTTTAATTTTAGTTCAATTTGTAGCATTTCCTTCAACATTGATGTGGGCATTTGTTGCAGAAAAGTACGGAGATAAACTAGTAATAAATATAACGATCATTATCTATATCATATTAATTTTATATTCATTTAATTTATCTGATGGAATTGAATTTTATATTCTTGCAGGTTTAATAGGTTTTATTCAAGGTGGCATTCAGGGAAGTTCTCGTAGCTTGTTTGCTAAGTTAATCCCATCTGATAAAGCAGGAGCATTTTTTGGTTTGTTCAATACCTTTGGAAAGGCTGCAGCATTTATAGGTCCAGCACTTATAGGTATTTTTTTAGCAATATTTAAAGATACAACATTTATGCTTATGCCACTATTAATTTTATTTGTATTAGGGATTCTTGTTTTATATTTTGTAGATACCGATGAAGTTATTTAGTACAAAATCAATAATTTTTTATAGCATATTAGGTGCAATAACAGCCTTTGTAATTGCTCCCTTTATAAGAAGTCTTATGGATTTTAGTACTGGGATTGAGTTACTCATCACCACAGCAATAATAATCCCAATGTATGCTGTCATCACAAGATTTTTAAAAAAGTATCTTTAAGATTTTTGAAGTGTTTCAAATAATAGTTTTGGTCTATCTGTAATAATCCCATCCACCTCTAAATCAATTAAATATTTGAAAGTTTTAACATCATTAATTGTCCAAACCATAATTTTAAGACCTTTTGTCTTTAAGAAATTTACGAACCTTCTTGTAACAACTTTTACACCATAATATCTCATTGGAATTTGAAGACAGTCACCTGGCACATTTCCTTGATATAAACTAAAACTGGATAAAAGTATTTTTGCAACCTCATTTGGACCCATAGAGATACACAGATTTGGAAAACTATTTCTTACCCCCATCAAACGCTTGCTATTAAAACTTGCAATACATACTCTATTAAAGGCATCTACATCTGCTATCACCTTTAGAGCGGGATCAACAACTTCATTTGTTTTAAAATCAATTTGAAATGATATTGAAGGAAATTCATTGAGGGCATTAATTAGTTTTGGTATTTTATGATCACCAAATATTCTGAGCTGATCAATTTCCTTGCTAGAAAGAGAATCAAACTTTCTGTCAATATTACATATTCTTTTTAAATCATCGTCATGAAATATGTATGGCACGCCATCAGACGAGACTTGAACGTCAGTTTCAATAAATTTACATCCTAGAGATGTAGAGTATTCAAATGACTCTAATGTATTCTCTGGAGACTCATCTGCTCCACCTCTGTGAGCTAAAACCGCTAAACCCTTGTAATCTAGATAAGTTTTCATTCATCGATATTGTATACATTATTAATGTAAAATATGCATCTAAAATGAATTTAAAGCATTTCTAGTGAAAAAATTTGATTCCATAAGACCATATCAAGATGAAGAAGTTAATCAGGTTCTGATTAATCTCTCGAATAATAGAAGATTTCTTAAAATGCTTTTCTCAACAGGTAGATTCAATAAAATTAGATTTATACCTTTTTCTAGGAAAATATTAAGTTTCGTTCTTAAAAATAAAGTAAAAAACATTAATACTGTTATCGAATATCAGAATGAGTTTGAATCAATAGTGTCAGGCGTAATTAAAAAATCTGTAAATAATTTTTCAGTATCAGGGATAGAAAATATAGAATTAGCTAGAGGATACCTTTTTATCGCAAATCATAGAGATATAACTTTAGATTCAGCACTTTTAAATTTTACATTGCATCAAAATCATTTCGAGACAACATATAACGCAGTAGGAAATAATTTATTACAAGAACAGTGGGCGTCTGACCTAATGAGACTTAACAAAAGTTTTATTATCGATAGAAGCGATAAATCTAAAAGAGACGTATATAAAAGTCTTAACTTAGCATCAGAATTTATATTTAATGCTATTAAAAATAATAAATCTGTATGGATTGCACAAAAACAAGGAAGATCAAAGGATGGAATTGATTACACGGACCCATCAGTCATAAAGATGATTCATTTAAATGGTAGAAAGAAGACTCCAATTAACGAGTACTTAAATAATCTTAATGTTATTCCAGTTTCAATATCTTATGAGAAAGATCCTAATGATATTCTCAAAGCACAAGAACTATATTTTACTGATCTGAATAAATATTATGAAAAGGATAGGAAAGAAGACTTAAAGAGTATTTTTGAGGGTATAGGTGGTCAAAAAGGTGATGTTCATTTAAGTATTGGAAAACAGATTATATTTAATTCGGATTCCTATGAAGATTGCTCTAATCAGATCACTGATGAAATTAAAAAATCCTACAAACTACATCCAACAAATTATGCAGCTGCAATAATGCAGGGAAAATTAAATAGGAGCGATTTCGAATTACATGAAGTTAATGAGGCTAAAGAATATTTGAGTAAAAGACTAAAACAAATACCTGAAGAAATGGAACCATATTTACTTAATCAATATAGCAACCCGACAATTGATTCATAAAAAAAGAGAAGAGTTACTTTCGTAACTCTTCTCTAAAAATTTAATATTCTGACTTAGTTATTGGGGGAGCACTATGACAGTCATAATTATTAAATTATTTAAACTCTGGATAAGCTTCTATACCTACCTCAGAGATATCGAGACCAGCTTCTTGTTCGGCATCTGATGCTCTAATTGGCATTGCCTTGTTTATAAGAAGAATTGTTCCCAAACTTGCAAGATATGTAAATCCAGCAATCATAAGAACACCTATTAGTTGTCCGCCAAATGATGCGCCGCCTGTTAAGGAAACTACAAGAACACCCCAAATTCCAACTGTTCCGTGAGCAGATATCGCACCTACAGGATCATCTATACCTGCTTTTTCAAGAAATACAATTGAAGCGTAAACGATAGCTCCACCAATAGCACCAACTATTACAGCAGTACCTGCGGAAGGACTAAGTGGGTCAGCTGTAATTGAAACTAAACCAGCAATAGCTCCATTTATAGCCATTGTTACATCCATTTTGCCTGTCACAGCTAAACTCATGAACATAGCTGCTAAAACTCCACCAGCTGCAGCCAAATTTGTATTTAAGAATACTTGGCTAACTGCAGTAGCGCTACTAACTTCTGAGACTTTAAGCTCAGAACCGCCATTAAATCCAAACCAACCTAACCATAAAATCCATGCACCTAGTGCGGCCATAGGGATATTCGAACCAGGCATTAAGTTTGGAGTGCCGTCATAAGCATATTTGCCATTTCTAGGACCTAGAACTGTAACAACTGCTAATGCAGCAGCAGCACCACATAAATGAACGGTTCCAGAACCGGCATAATCTGAGTAAGCAATTCCTAGTTCTTCAAATCCACCACCCCAATTCCAATATCCTTGAGTAGGATATATAAAACCGGTTAGAACAATAGCAAACAAAAAGAAAGGCAACATCTTCATTCTACCTGCAACAGCTCCTGACACAATTGACATAGCAGTTGCAACAAAAACTACTTGGAAAAAGAAGTCTGCTTGATGAGAATAGTACCCAACAAAATCTCCTCCTTCTACTGAACCTCCAGACTGATACATCATTGGATCAGCTTCTGTAGCCATTGATAAACTCCAAGAAGTTCCTAAATTAGGGAACAATCCACTAAAGTAGTTACTTCCAGAATACATAAGTGCAAAACCACAGATCAAATACATAATACATGCAATTGAATAAAGACCTAGGTTTTTTGTAACAATTTCCGATACATCTTTCTTTTGAACCATACCTGCCTCAAGCATAGTAAATCCAGCTGCCATCCACATAACAAGGGCACCAGCCATAACTGCATAGAATGTATCTAGTGCAAATTTAATTTCTTCCATTTTCTCTCCTTTTTATAATTAATTTAAATAGCCTCAGAGCCAGTTTCACCAGTTCTGATTCTAATAACATCATCAATAGTAGTTACAAAAATTTTTCCATCGCCAATTTTTCCTGTTGCAGCTGATTTGAGAAGTACATCAGTAACATGATCAAGATTTTCATCAACAATTAGAATATCAAGTCTAATTTTAGGCAATGTATCAACAGAGTATTCGGCACCTCTATACATTTCGGTATGACCTTTCTGTCTTCCATAACCCTTTACTTCAGAAATGGTTAGACCTTCAATACCGGCACTAACCAGTGATTCTCTAACTTCCTGAAGCTTAAAAGGCTTAATAATTGCACTTACTAATTTCATGTCTTATCTTATAGGCTAGCTGAGATTGAGAAGACAATACCGTCTTCGTCAGCTCCATAACCATCATCTGAAAAATCTGTATAAGATATTCCACAGTCATAAGTTCCACATGAGAATCCATATGAAATTCCTAGGTTATCTCCATAATCATCATATTGACCAAATGAAATTCCAATAGGACCTACACCGTAAGAAATTTCAGTGTAATCTGGAGCACCATCAACACCTGATGCAAAAAGTAAACCTAGATCACCCATGCTTAAACCTAAATAAATTTCTTCGAAATCTAAACCAGTTTCATTTTTTGGGTAATCGTATGCGAGATATCCAATATCAACTCCAACACCACCCATTTCAGTTGAATAACCAAAATAGTAGTCAAGCTCAGAACCTGCGCCATCATTGAAATTTACATTCGAACCCCATATACCTGCATAAAAACCACTATCTGCAGCATAGTCAAATCCACCTTGGATTGCAGGACCATCTGATTGTGTCATGCCTCTCCATACGTAATCTGAAGCGAATGTTACATTAGCGCTGACAGATGCAAACGATGGCAATGAAACCATTGTTAATAAAAGTAATAATTTTTTCATGTATATCTCCTTAAAAATGTGTACACACTTTATGTTATGCAATTAAGGTGCCAAAAAATCTAATTATCATTCTTTTTCAAAAAAAAGTTATAATTTCCACTAATTAAATGGAGAAATTATGAATCTTAAAGACAAAGTAGCATTAGTAACAGGTGGAGCATCCGGGTTAGGTCAAGCAACTGTCGAAGCATATGTTAATTTAGGCGCAAAAGTCGTCATATTAGATATCAATGAAGATAAAGCAAATGAAATTATCAATAATTTAGGTAAAGAAAATGTAATGTTTATTTCAACGGACATTATGAAAGAGGAGCCTGTTGTTGAGGCTATAAACCTAATTAAAGAAAAATATAATCATCTCCATATCGCTGTTAATTGTGCTGGAACAGGCTATCCTGGAAGAATACTTGGGAAGGAGGCGCCCCATCCTCTAGATGCATTTCAATTTATTGTTAATTTAAATCTTGTTGGTACATTTAATGTTATGAGAATTGCTGCGGATCTAATGGATAAAAATGATCCAGATGAGAAGGGTGAAAAAGGAGTTATAATTAACACAGCATCCATTGCTGGTATTGAAGGTCAAATAGGTCAGTCAGCTTATAGCGCATCTAAAGCTGGTGTAATTGGTTTAACAATTACTGCGGCAAGAGATTTAGCCAGACATGCAATTAGGGTTTGCACCATAGCACCAGGTATATTTGATACTCCTTTGATGCAACTTGCACCAGATAAAGTAAGGGAGCCACTTTTAGATTCAACTCAGTTTCCACATAGATTTGGGCAACCAAACGAATTTGCAGATTTAGCTGTTCATATTGTTCAAAATACCTACTTAAATGGAGAAACTATAAGATTAGATTCTGGTATGAGAATGAAGCCTAGATAGATTACTGAACAGCAACCCAATAGGTCATTGCGACAACTGCAACAATAATAAGAAATAATATTACTTTTGCATCACTTTTACTATCAAGATTTGCCTCATCTGACTCATAAAATTCTTTATAATCATCTTTCATAATTATTCTCCATGTTTTATTACAACTCTGCCAATTTGATTGCCTTGAAGAATTTTATCAATTTCTTCTTCAACCTCAGTTATACCAACTATTTTAGTCTGGTTTGAGAGATCAAGCGACCATTGATTTGACAATAAATTCCAAAGTTCCTGCTTTAATTCGATAGATGACTCTGCTGAATCAATTCCACAAAGTTGAATTCCTCTGAGAATAAATGGGAATACGGATGTTGTAAATTTTGGTCCAGCAACATTACCACAGCAAGATACAACACCATGATTAGAGATCATCGAGATTATTTTTGCTAATATTTCTCCACCAACAGCATCAACTGCAGAAGAATAAATTCCTTTATCTAAGGCTTTTACAGGATCTGACATAAATTGAGTACGATCCAGTATTTTTTTTGCACCCATTTCTTTCAAAGTTTCTTCGTGTGAAGTCTTTCCTGTTAGCGCATGAACCTCGTATCCAATTTTTGACAATATTCCTATGGCTACTGAACCAACTCCGCCAGATGATCCAGACACAATTACAGGAAGTTTATCGGTGCATTTTGCATCAGTTATCTTTTTTATACATGCAGCCGCTGTCAGACCTGCTGTTCCATAGGACATTGATGTCAAAAAATCCAACTCTTTTGGCATTATAACTACCCAGTTATCAGGTAAATGAACTATTTCACCAAAACCACCAAATACAGACATACCTATCTTGTATCCTGTTGCTATGACATTGTCTCCGATCTTAAACTTGGATGATGTTGATTCAATAACCTCGCCAGCAACATCTATTCCAGGAATGAAAGGATATGATTTTACAACGCCCTTAGCACCAGTGGCTGCAAGGGCATCTTTATAATTGAGAGAAGAATAATGTACTTTAATTATTACAGAATTTGATTCTATTTTTGGAACATCAATATTTTTAATTGAGGAGGTAAATACACCATTATTTTCTTCGACAAGGTAACCTTTATAAGACATATTTATTCTGATAAATATTTTTCTGCATCCAAGGCTGCCATACATCCAAAACCAGCAGAAGTGATTGCTTGTCTATAAATTTGGTCAGAAACATCACCGGCAGCAAAAACACCAGCAACAGAAGAGCTTGTTACAGAACCGTTTAAACCCGATTTAATTATTATGTAACCATTGTCCATTTCAAGCTGTCCCTCAAATATATCTGTATTGGGTTTATGTCCTATAGCAATAAATACCCCCATAACATCTTTAGAAATCTCTTCACCTTTGGTATCAAGTTTAATTGATGAAACACCCATATCGTTTCCACAAACCTCTTTAAGTTGTGTATTCCATAAAATTTCAATTTTCCCATCTCTCTCTAATTTAAATATTCTGTCTTGAAGAATTTTTTCTGCCCTTAATTCATCTCTTCTGTGCACAAGATATACTTTTGAGCATATATTAGCTAAATATAATGCTTCTTCTGCTGCAGTGTTACCACCTCCAATTACAGCTACGTCCTGATCTTTATAAAAAAATCCATCACAAGTTGCACAAGCAGAAACTCCTTTACCTAAGTATTCTTTTTCGGAGGGCAATCCAAGATACATTGCACTTGCTCCTGTAGCAATTATCAAAGAATCACAGGTGTATTCATTTACACCTTTTAAATTGAATGGTTTGTTGGATAAATCAACTTGTTCAATGTGATCATTTATTATTTCAACATCAAATTGTTGAGCATGTTTTTTCATCCTATCCATTAACTCAGGACCTTGGAGTCCATCACTATCACCTGGCCAGTTTTCAACATCAGTAGTTGTAGTAAGCTGGCCACCTTCTTGCATACCAGCAATAACTTTTGGATTTAAACCTGCTCTAGCTGCATAAATACTTGCAGCATAACCCGCAGGACCTGTACCTAAAATTATTAATTTATTATGATTGTCAGACATCATCTAAATTATAATTGAATATAAAGAAATTGTTATGGTTTATGCCTATAATAACTATTTAATTAATTATTTTATATAAATGCCTCCTTATATTAAGAAAACTTTTCTAAATTTTTTTAGTTTTTTTCTATTGGCATTCTCTTTATATATTTTTATTTCATTAGTGTCATACGATTCGTCAGATTCAGGATTTTTCAGCAAAAATTCATCAGAAATTATAAATAATTTAGGTGGCCCTTTAGGCGCAACAGTCTCAGATTTTTTATTTACTCTTTTTGGTTACGGAAGTTATTTATTCTTACTTATTGGAAGTGTATGGGCTATACAAACATTATTTTACGAGGATAAATACCCTTCAAATATTAAAACTGCTATAAGATTTTTTAGTTCTATATTTTTTTTAATATGTTTTTGTTCAGTAGGATATTTCTATTTTCTTGAGAATTTTAGTGGATTTATTGGTAAAGAAATATTTTTATCAATTTCTTCAATATTTGGAGATATAGGATCATTGATATTTTTAATTATATTAATAATACCAACATTGTCGTTATCATTTAATTTTTCATGGTTAAATTTTATAGATCAAATTGGCAAGATTTTAATAATTCTTGTAAATTTTTTGTCGAATATAGTGTTGAAAATATATGAACTACTTAAAAGATCATTATTTGATATATTTTCAAAATCAAAAAAAATAATAGTTTCACTTCAAGGAAACCTTGACAAAAAAATTAAATCAAAACCTGAGATTTCAAAAGAACCACAAATAAAAGAAAAAAAAGTTGAAAAACCTCAAACTGATCCAAAACAGGTAGATCTTCCAATAAAAAATGATTCAAATTTAAAAGAAGTTTCAAAAGAAATTCTTAATGACATAGCTGATGTAAAAAAAGATAAAGCAGTTATGCCAAGTACAGAGTTACTTGATAGAGCCCTTGATGATGGCAGTTCATTAACTGAAAGAGAGTTAAATCAAATAGCAGAATTACTTGAGGACAAATTAGAGGAGTTCGGAATTGAAGCCACTGTAGAATCAGTATTGCCTGGTCCGGTTGTTACTCGTTTTGAAATTCAGCCAGCTCCTGGAACAAAAGCCAGCAAGATAACAAATATAGCTCAGGATATCGCAAGATCATTATCTGTGAGCAGTGTTAGGGTTGTAGAAGTTATTGAGGGAAAATCTTTTGTGGGAATAGAAATACCAAACAATAATAGAAAAATGGTTAGGCTTACTGAAATACTTTCTTCGAAAGCATTTAAGTCTTCTCCTTCAAATTTAAGTGTTGCTCTAGGACAAGATATATCAGGAAATCCAATTGTTGTAGATTTAGCAAAAATGCCTCATATGCTTGTTGCTGGAACAACTGGGTCTGGAAAATCAGTGGGGCTAAATGCGATGTTGCTTAGTCTTTTGTTCAAGTCTGATCCTGAAGAAGTTAGGTTAATTCTTGTTGATCCAAAAATGTTAGAACTTGCAGTTTATGATGGTATTCCTCATCTTCTTACCCCTGTAATTACTGATATGACAGATGCATCAAATGGACTTCGTTGGTGTGTAGCTGAAATGGATAGAAGATATAAATTAATGTCTATGATGGGTGTAAGAAACTTAGCCGGATTTAACAAAAAAATCCAAGATGCTGATAAGAACGGTAAGCAAATATTAAATCCGTTAAATGAAGATGAAGAGGAATATTTAGAGACTCTTCCGTCAATTGTTGTGGTCGTAGATGAATTTGCTGACATGATGATGTTAGTAGGTAAAAAGGTTGAACATTTAATTGCAAGGATAGCACAGAAGGCAAGGGCAGCAGGTATTCATTTAGTTCTTGCTACTCAAAGACCATCAGTAGATGTGATCACTGGCTTGATTAAAGCGAATATTCCAACAAGGATAGCTTTCCAGGTGTCTACAAAAATTGATTCAAGAACAATTCTTGATCAAGGGGGCGCAGAGCAACTTCTCGGTTACGGAGATATGTTGTATTTACCACCAGGTGTGGGAGTGCCTGTAAGAGTTCATGGAGCATTTGTTGGAGATGACGAAGTTCATAGAGTGGTTAATGATTGGAAATCAAGAGCCGAACCGAATTATGTAGATGAAATTATTTCCTCAAATCAAGATACTGGTCCGATTCCTGGATGGACTGGAATCGAAAGTTCATCTGATGAACAAGATGAGTTATATGATGAAGCAGTCAATTTTGTCATAGAGTCAAGAAGAGCATCAATTTCTGCTGTTCAAAGAAAATTAAGAATAGGATATAACAGAGCAGCTAGATTAATTGAGACTATGGAAGAGGCAGGACTTGTTTCAGAAATGAGTTCAAATGGTTCTAGGGAAGTTCTAGTTCCAAAAAGGGATTAGATTGAAGTTTTTTCAACTAAGCATACTTTTAACCGTTAGTTTAATGGTTTCAGCAGATTTGTCTGAAACTGTTAATAATTTTTTTAAACAGAATCTTAATTTTGAGCAGACCAGTTTTAATAGTGTAACTGGTAATTTTGAGAAATCTTTTGGAACCTTTGTAAGGAATGACGATAATTCAATTGAAATAGAAATAATATCTCCATTTAATGAAAAGTATTTTATAAACTATGATGGAATTGAAATATATGATTTGGATTTTGATCAAAAAAAATACATAAAATTTGAGGACATTTCTTATGGATTATTAAGCATAATAAATAATGACTTTACCGTAGATGATTTAAGTATTAATTATTATGATGAAAAAAATTTCACACTAATTAACAATGGCAATGAGTATTCTTTCGAAATTTTGAACGAGAATAATATACTAATAAGGTACAAAGATAATATGAGTATTGATACCTTGATAAACTTTATTAAATCATAATGCTTTTAAATATAATATTAGTTGGTTTTGGAGGCGCCTTAGGAGCTGTTTCAAGATTTGGAATCAATGAAATATTATATAAAAACTTTTCTTTTATTTCTTTATATTCAAACTTAGTTGTAAATATTTTAGGATGTTTCCTGGTTGGTTTTATAATTGGCGCCACTATTCCAGTCAAAGATAGCTCATATTATTTTTTTATAGTTGGATTTTTGGGTTCTTTTACTACAATGTCTGCATTTACACATGAAACCATAATGATTGCTAATACAAATTTAATTCAAGCTCTTTCATATATAATGCTCACTGTGATATTAACTATTTTTGCTACTTTTATCGGAGCTTGGATCACAAAATAATGCTAGATATAAAAAAATTAAGGGATAATTTTGATGATGTTCAAACATCATTAAAAAAAAGAGGATACAAAATTGATAAATCCTTATTTTTTTCTTTAGAAGACAGCAGAAAAGAACTTCAAATAAATGTTGAAAAGCTCCAGGCTGAAAGAAAAAAACTTTCGAGTGAGTTTGGTAAATTGAAGGCAAGTAGCAAAGATACATCTGATCTGAAAAATACTATAGATCAACTTAATGTAGAACTTGAATCTAAAGATTCTGATTTACAAGAATTGCTAACGAAACAAAATAACTTAATGCTTGATATGCCAAATATTCCAGATACAACTGTTCCAGAAGGTACTAACGAAGATGATAATAAAGTCCTTAGTGAACATGGAAAAATCATAAGTACCAATAATCTCGATCATTTAGAAATTACAAAAAAAATTGATACAGAAATCGCCTCTAAACTTGCTGGCTCAAGATTTGCAGTTTTAAAAGGTGATATGGTAAAACTTCAACGCTCTTTAATTAATTTTATGATTGATTGCGCCATAGAAAATGGTTATGAGGAATATTACTTGCCATATATGGCGAATGAGAATTCTTTAATTGGCACTGGCCAGTTACCAAAATTTGAGGAGGATTTATTCAAAGCCTCTGAAAAACTTTATTTAATTCCCACAGCAGAAGTTCCTCTTACAAATTTATTTCGCAATGAGTTTATAAATGAAAAAGATTTACCTATAAAAGTAACATCACATACACCATGTTTTAGATCTGAAGCAGGTAGTTATGGAAAAGATACAAGGGGATTAATCAGACAACATCAATTTGAAAAGATTGAGTTAGTCCAAATAACTCATCCTAATGAGTCTATGAAATGCCTAGAAAATTTGTTGAATAATGCTTGTGAGATCTTAGACAAATTATGTTTACCATACAGAATTATAGAGTTATGTACTGGTGATTTAGGTTTTTCATCATCGAAGACTTTTGATATAGAAGTTTGGATGCCAAGTCAAAACAAGTATAGAGAAATATCCTCTTGCTCAAACTTTACCGATTTTCAAGCAAGAAGAGCAAACATAAAATATAAATCTCAAGATGGAAATAACTTTGTTCATACAATCAATGGTTCTGGTTTAGCCGTAGGACGATGCTTAATTGCTTTGATTGAAAATAATTATGACGGCAAAGATTCTATTAAAATACCTGATTGTTTAATCGATTACTTTGGCTCATCCACGATAAATGTAAATTGAAAGATAAATTTTATTTAGTTTTATTTGTCTTCTTTTCAAATTTTTTAATTTCCGATGAAATAAAGATAGGTATTGGATCTTGCCTTGATCAAGATTTCCCTCAACCAATCTGGCAACCAATAGAAGAGGAAAATTTAGATTACTTTATTTTTCTTGGAGATAACGTATACGGAGATTCAATATTTGAAAATCTTTATAAAATGAAAAGAGCTTACAGCAAACAGGAAAAACTTTTACCTGACTTTCTAGATCAAACAGATATCTTTGCAATTTGGGATGATCACGATTATGGAAAAAATGATGGCGGTAGTGATTATAAATATAAGAAATTAGCAGAAAACTTATTTTTAGATTTTTGGAATGTTCCCATAAATGATGTGAGAAGATCAAGAGAGGGTATTTATTTTTCAGAGAATAAGGTTTTTTTTAATAGAAAGTATAAATTAATTTTTCTTGATACAAGATACTTTAGATCTCAACTCAAAGGTAAGAAAGGGAGTTATCAGAAAAATAACGATGAAAGTTCAACAATTCTTGGAAAAGAGCAATGGACATGGTTAGAGAAAGAGTTAAATAGCAACTTCGATTATTTATTCATATTTAGTTCGATACAAATTATTCCTGAAGATCATGGCTTTGAAAAGTGGAGCAATTTCCCAAACGACAGAACAAAGCTTTTAAAAATTTTAGAAAAATACAAAGATAGAACAATTCTTTTTTCTGGAGACAGACATCGAAGTGGTATATACAAACGAAATGGCATCATTGAAATAACATCTTCATCAATGAATAAACCTGGCTCAGCATTTTTTGAAACAGATAAATATCTAATTGGAGAGACTTATCCTCAAGAGAACTATAGCGTGCTTAAAATATTAAATAATGATATTAATATCGATATTAAAGATAAGAATGGTGAGATTTTAAATTCAATAAGCTTGAAAAACTAAAAGTTACATAAAATTTACAAAATTGTAATAGTGAATTAAGAAATTTTGATATATATTATTAGAGTATAAATTTCCACCTGAGGAGTGTGTAAAATTATGATTCGAAATTTTTTAAAAATTACTTTATTTTCTATTTTTGTCTCACCGATTCTGCTCTCACAAGAACTAACATCTGATATCACAGGAACTGTTAACTCAGCAGAGGGTTCTGTTAACGGTGCACAAGTAGAAATTACTTACGAGCCTACAAATACAACCGTCACTAGAACCACAGATTCTTCTGGTAAATACTTTGCTGGTGGTTTAAGACCGGGAGGCCCTTACACTATCAAAGTTTCTGCAGCTGGATTGCTGTCTGATGAAATAAGTACTAGTTTGGTTGTAGGGGAAACAGCAAGACTGTCTTTTCTTCTTAATTCTGCTGATACCGTTGACGATGTTGTTGTAGTTGCGCAAAAAGTTACATCAGATGATAGTTTAGGATACTCTTCGACGATAGATGCTCAAACTATTCAAGAAACTCCATCAGTAACAAGAGACATTAAAGATTTAATTAAATTAAATCCAATTGTTTCTCTAGATGATACTGAAGATGGGTATGAGAATATTTCAATTGCAGGTGCCCACCCAAGAAGCAACGATATCAAGGTTGACGGAGTATCATTTAATGATGATTTTGGTCTTAATGATAATGGTTACCCTTCACAAAGGAGTCCAATCAATTTAGATTCGATTGATCAAATGTCAGTTAAAGTTGCTCCAGCATCTGTAGAGTATTCAAATTTTAGAGGTGGAATTATTGAGTTTGTTACGAAAGGTGGCTCTAACGAATTTGAAGGAAGTGTTGCATATTACGATAGAGGCGATCAATTTTATGGAGATAAAATTGAGGGTAAAAAATATACTTTTGATAAAGAAGATACAGCTGAAAGTTTTACCTTTGGAGGACCTATTGTTAAGGATAAAGCATTCTTTTATCTAACATATGAGGAAACAACAGTAACTAACCCAGTTTTGTATGGCCCTGCAGGATCAGGTGCTGCAAATGAACAAGCTATTACATTAGAGCAAGTAGATTACATAAGAAATCTAACTCAAACAAAATATGGATGGGATCCTTTAGGTGTTGCTTCAACAACAGAATCTAATCAGGAAAATACATCTTTAAGAGTGGATTATATTATTAATGAGAATCATAGATTGACATATAACTATAAAAGTACTGAAGGCGATCGTTTAAGAGCTGAAGGAAGTAACTCAAGTTTTTATTTTGAATCAGCTTCATACTTCAAAGGCGAAGAAACAGATACTTCAAGCGTTCTCTTAGTTTCTGACTGGTCAGATAATTTAATATCTGAAATCTATTACTCAACAAAAAGTACTGATACCAGTCAAAACTCTCCAGCAGGCCAAGATGTTCCAAATTTTTATATAGATGATGCCTATGGTATGAGAGTTTATTTAGGAGCTGATATCTATAGAAGTGCAAACGCATTAGCAACTGAAACGGATTTCTTTAAGGCTAAGATGACTTACTATACTGGCGATCATAAAATAACCGCTGGATATGAAAATACGGTTTATGACATATATAACGTATTTGTTATTGCACAAGATGGTGCCTGGGAATTCGATACACTTGCAGATTATGAGGCAGGAGTAGCAAGTGCTTTTGAAGCTAATAATGCAAAAGATGGTAATGTCGATGGCGCTGCTGCAATATTTGATTATGGACTCTCATCTATCTATGTTATGGATGAATATGCATACTCTGATAGGTTAAGTTTGACAGCAGGAATTCGATACGATGAATATGATTCAGATGACTCTCCATCAAGAAATGCAGATTTTGAGGCTACATATGGCTTTCCTAATGGTGGTATCGATGGCGCAAGCTTGCTAAACATTAGACTAGGAATGGATTTAGTAATTGATGATGTGAGCGATATTAATGTGACTTACGGAACTTATTCATCAAAATTACCAACTGTTTGGATATCAAATGCATATACTAACGATGGAGTAAGAACATCTGCTTATGACGATCGTTATGCACCAGCAGGTTGTAATCCGTTATTATTGCCAGGCAATGGGTTGCCAGCATGTGTACAACAAGCAATATCAGATGCTCCTCTAACAAGTGCAAAAATTGACTTTATTGCACCGAGCTTTGATTGGCCTGAATCCAAAATATTAAATATTACTTATGAAAGAGATCTTCCCTATGACATGGATATGACAGTTACATATCTTAAAACAAAAGAAGAAGAGGCTTTATACAAAGTAATTGACACAGGATATCCACTAGTTGGAGATACTCCAACTGTTCCAACTGAAACAGCCCCTGATGGAAGACCAATCTATAATATGACCGGTAGAAAAACCTATAAAGCAGGTCTTTATAATGATTGCTGTGGTGAGAGAGAGGTTATTTCCGCTACTTTAAATAAAGCATTTAGAGATGGAGATACCGTTGTTTCGTTAAGCTACACTGGACAGGATAATACTGCTCTTAATGGTATGACATCCTCAACATCAAATTCAAACTACGGTAAGACAGGCGCAATAGACTTCAATAATAGAAGAGCAATGAGATCGATTTATGAAACTGAACATAGATTGCTTGCTACTTTAAGATCTAAGCACTACTTTTTTGGTGCAGATAAGCCAACTACATTTACTTTAATATTTGAGAGAAAATCTGGCTTGCCTGCTTATCCAACATTTGATACTTTCACAGGTTGGCCTGGTGATTACAAAGCAAAAGCTTTTGGTTACGACTATAATTTAAATGATGATAGTTCATCTCTTCTATACATACCAACAAGGAGTGATCCACTTGTTTGTTATTCTCGTGACTGTGGTAGTGAAGGTTCAGCAGATGCACTTGCAAGGGAAGAAGCTGTTTTAGATCTTCTTTACAATGTATTTGGACTTGAAGGATATGCTGGAAAAATTGCTGATAGAAGTGCAATGAGATTCCCTTGGCAATCTTCACTAGATTTCAAAATTACGCAAATACTGCCAGGCTTCAGAGAAAATGATGAATTTGTTATTACACTTGGAATTGAAAATTTACTCAATTTACTAGATGACGATAAGGGTGTAATTCGATATGGTTATTACTCAGGAAGAATTCCTGTCATCGATTTAAAAATTGTCGATGGCGAAAGGTATGATTACAGTAGGAATGCTTTCAGATATAGCTTTAGTAATCCATATAATATGAGTTTATCAGCTACACAAAGTGTGTGGAGAGCTCAGCTTGGATTTAAGTATAATTTCTAATAATACTTATATATAATTTAAAGGCGGTTTATACCGCCTTTTTATTATGAGTAACTTAATACCAGAACTATCTTTTAAAGAAATTGAAAAGGGTGATTCTTATTCAATTAATTTACTTAAAGCAGCTCTTTCAGACCATGGTTTTTTCTCAATAACCGAACATGGTTTATCTAAAAAACTCGTCGATGATTGCTATAAATCTTCAAAAGCCTTTTTTGATTTAGATTACGAAATTAAAAATACATACAGCTCGGTTGGATCAAAAGGCGCAAGAGGTTATACCCCAAAAGGTATTGAAACAGCTGTAGGTGAGAAGATAGCAGATCAAAAAGAGTTTTGGCATCATGGACCTGTTATTGATGATTCATTTGATGAAAAAATACCTAAAAATCTTATCATAGAACAAGTGCCTCAGTTTAATTCTAATTTTGATGAACTTTATAATGAATTGCATAAAATAGGTTCAAGAGTTTTATCTGTAATTGCATTGTCATTGGGCCTTGATAATAATTATTTTAATTCGTGGGTTGAAAAAGGTAATTCTCTTTTGAGGTCTATTCATTACCCACCTATCGAATCTTTATCTAATCCTCATAGAGCCAGAGCTCATGAAGATATCAATTTAATCACTCTTCTAATTGGTGCAGAAGAAGGTGGTTTAGAGGTTTTAAATAAAGATGGATCATGGATCAAGGTTGAACCAAGTTCTGAAGCTATTGTTTGTAATATTGGTGATATGATGCAATTAGTCACGGATAAGAAATTAAAAAGCACCACTCATAGAGTTATTCAGGATACCGAGGCGGAACCAAAATCAAGATATAGTATTCCATTTTTTCTTCATCCTTCTCCATCAATCAATTTAAAATCAGTTTTTAGAGAAGATGATGAGGGGATACTTGCCGACACTTTCCTAGATCAAAGGCTTAAAGAAATTAAACTTTATTAATATGGATTTATATACATTACTGCAAATAATAATTGGTTTCTTTGGTTTGATTATCATAGCTTTACCTTTATCAGATAATTACAAAATCATTAATTATAAATATGTGCTGTATGGTATTTTGTCCCAAATATTATTAGCAGCTGTATTATTGAAAGTGCCATTTGTTATAAGCGCATTTGAAATATTGGGAAATGGAGTGGTGATTCTTCAAGATGCAACAATTGAGGGAGCTAATTTTGTTTTCGGTTATCCCCCATCCGATGATGCCGGTCCATATAGATCTTTACTGGAAACATTTGCATTTGGTGTTCTTCCATACATTGTCGTAATGGCATGCATATCTGCAATATTATGGTATTGGGGAATCTTACCTTTTATTGTTAATTTGATCTCTAAAGCATGTCAAAAACTATTTAATATTGGAGGGCCCGTTGGTCTGGGCGCAGCTGCAAATATCTTTGTTGGTCAAGTTGAAGCACCTTTATTAGTAAGACCATATGTAAGCAAATTATCAAATAAAGAATTATTAATTTTAATGACAGCAGGTATGGCTACAGTTGCAGGCTCAGTAATGGTTGCACTTATAAGTATCTTAGAAAATGCTTTTATAAACGAAAATTTGATTCAACATTTTATAACTGCTTCAGTTTTATCAGTTCCTGCTGCAATTATGTACGCAAATATTATGATTCCCTCAAATTCAATAACTGATTTTAATGAGAATAAGGTTCCAAAAGTTTACAAAAGTACAATGGATGCAGTTACCAGAGGGGCATCAGATGGAGCGAGTATTGCAGTTAGTGTTGGAACAATTCTAATAGCTGTAATTGCTTTAGTTTATATTGTGAATTCAATTTTAGGAGCAGTTTCTTATCAGTTTGGTTTTGATTTATCTATAGAAATTATTTTAGGCTACATTTTTGCTCCAATTGCCTGGTTAATGGGTATCCCTTGGAGTGAGGCAGTGATTGCTGGAGAATTACTTGGTATTAAAACTACCCTGAACGAATTCATTGCTTATCCTGGTTTAGCTGCTTTAGATAATGGTGAACTTTCAGATAGATCAAAATTAATTACTTTTTATAGTTTGTGTGGTTTCGCAAATTTATCTTCAGTAGGCATATTAATATCAGGTATAACTGCAATGGCTCCTGAAAGAAAAGACGATCTTATAAATGTTTCTTTCAAGGCACTTGTTGGAGCAACTCTTGCATCATGCATGACTGGTCTAATTGTTGGAATTTTTATTTAATTGTTTATAACAATAAATAGATTTAAATAAGAGGCAAAACATAACCAAAGAACGTAGGGTATGTATAAAAAAGTTGATATCTTATCTGTTTTAAAAAGTACAATTGTTATTTTTACGTTTAAATAAATTAGTAACCAAATATCTAGTAATGCGATTACAGGCAAATGAAAAGCAAAAAATAACCAAGACCATATAGCATTAAAGAATAGCTGAACAAAAAATATTTTATATACCTTTTCAAATACCCTGTATGCAGAGATAGACATACATACATATAGAATTGGCCAGACAATTCCAAAGACGTAACCAGGAGGATTTAAAGATGATTTTGTAAGCTCTTGATACCAAATGTCATCACCAGTATTTGAAGAGGACAGCCCACCTAGAACAAGAGCTATAAAAGTAAAGGCAAAAATACTTAGTTTTTTGTTAAACAAATTATCTGTTTCTAAAAAATCTTCCAATTGTATCGGAAATATTACCAAAAAAATTTGAGCCTTTTGGTCTTGCTTCTATATAAATATAAAAACCAACAAAAACCAAAGAAATAAGAAAAACCCAAACTGCGTCATATTCACCCATAGCTAGATTATAAATGTTTTATTATTTTAAATATATTGTAATTAAATTTTTTCAACGATTATTGAGCAAACTGAATAACCGGCTCCAAAGGAACATATTAGTCCTTTTTCACCAGACTCTAAGTCATTGTGTAGATTGAATGCAAACATAGAGCCAGCACTTGCGAGATTGCCAAATTTTTCAATAGGCAATGGCGCCAAACTTGTATCAAAATCATTGGTTCCAATGATCTTTGATACTATTAGGTTAATCATTCTTGCATTAGCTTGGTGTAACCAAAACTTTTTAATATCAGTTGACTTTAAATTATTTTCTTTTAATTGATTATTGATAAATTCAGCAACCATCGGGCACACTTCTTTAAATACACTATTTCCATTTTGATAGAAAAGTAAGTCTTCATGTGATTTTTTATCAGTAGCGGCTCTGGCTAAATAACTCCAATCACTTCTTATGTTATTAGAAAATTTTGTTATTAATTTTCTATCTATGACCTTAAAACTATTATTTGATGTATTATTTTTTGAGACTATTGTCGCTACACAACCGTCTCCAAAAATAAAATGAATGTCTCTTTTGGTGTAATTAACAAAAGGAGTCGATATTTCAGGATTAATTACTAAAACCGTATCCGCAAGACCAGATGAAATATCGCTTACAGCATTGTTTATAGCAAATGTAGTTGATGAACATCCAACCAACATATCATATGCGTAGCCATTAATACCAAGTTCATTTTGAATTTCAATTGCAACAGAGGGATAATTTCTTGCTGCATGAGATGTCCCTAAGATAACAGCATCTATATCAGAAGAAGTCACATTTGCATTTTTCATAGCTACTTGAGCCGCTTTAATTCCAACTTCAGCATGAATGGAAAGTTTTGATTCATCTTCATGTAAAACTGCAGGCATCATTTTATTAATATCAAGAATATTTTTTTTATCAATCACATGCCTTGTTTTTATTCCAGAAGCTTTTTCAATAAATTCAGTAGAGGAGTAATCAAGCTTTTCTAATTCACCATTCTCAATTTTGTTTTTGTTGGTACTATTAAAATGATCAACATATGAATTAAATGAAGATACGATCTCTTCATTATTGATTGTTTCTTCAGGATACCAAATACCTGTTCCAGCTATATGTATTTGCATAATTATTTAAATAATATACTTATAAGTTTATTATAAATTATGAATATAAGTATACCCATTGATAAAAGATACATATATGAGAATTTAACTAGTAATGAAATTCCAAAAGGAATAGTTCATATCTGTCATGGTAAGGGAGAACATATTGGCCGATATTCATGGTTAATTGATAGGTTAAATAACGATGGATATCACGTAATTTCAATAGACCATAGAGGACATGGCAGATGGGTTCAAAATAAACATCAAAAAGGTGTTTTTGCTGAAGAAAATGGTTGGGAAGTAATCACACAGGATCTAAATAATCTTATTTTAGAAACGAGCTATAACTATCCAAACTTAGATCAATATTTGTTTGCTCATAGTATGGGATCTTGGGTGGGTCTAAATTTAGCAATGAATAAAGTAAATATTAAGGGTCTTATAATATCTGGATCATCAAAATTTCCATTTTTTCTGATGCTCGCACAAAAATTTGTAATAAAATTTTCATCATTTTTTTTCGGAAAATATTCTACTAATGCGATATTGGACTATATGACAGATGTAACATGGAATAAAAAATTTAAGCCTAATAAAACAACTCATGACTGGATCTCATCAGATCCTGATAACGTTGAAAATTATGTAAAAGATGAACTTTGTGGTTTTAGTGTAACTAATTCAATGTGGAATGATATTGCTTATGGTTGTACTAAAGCATTTGATAAAAAGAATTATAAAAATTGTAATGTAAATCTTCCAATACTACTTATAGCTGGAACAAATGACCCTGTCAGTAATTTTGGTAAGGGTATGAATGCATTAAATGAGTTATTAGGGCAAGTATTTATAAATATAAAACATATTAAAATTAAAAATGACAGACATGAAGTTTATAGTGGCCTAAACAAAGAACTGGCATATGACCATTTAAAATCCTTTATAGATACTGCTTAAGAATTTATTAACTTAACAAGAGTTTCTGAGATTAATTGTTTGTCCTCAAAGTATGGAAAATGACCTACATCTTCAAGATGAACGATATCTTTTTCGTGATCTACATTTTTTAGTAATACATTATCAGGATTAAATCTTGCTAGTTTATCTTTCTCGCTAAATATATATTTTATATTTTCAAGATTTGAAATTTGCTCATCTGTTAACCTAAATACATTACAAGATTTTAAGTCAATTGAACTTATTTCCTTTTCAGATTGATTAAACAAACGCTTTAAGGGATATAGTTTTATTTCTCTTTCAGGATCGTCTTCAACAATTTTTGTCCCATATGGAGATTTTATTTGTCCTTTTGATCTGCCATAGAATCCAGATCCCATTGTTCCAAAACCTTTTGTTTTGATTTCAGTCTTAGGAAATTTATATATTCCATATTTCATTAAGAACTCTACTGCCTGATCTAAATTACCTTTTGCATAATCTAGAAGCATATCTCCTACTAAAAACGGATATGCAATATTCATGCATATTGTCATACCGTTTTGAAATTCTGTTGATAAATCAAGAGCAACAAGTCCACCCCAACTATGGCCAATGACAATTGGTTTTTTTATATTTATCTCTTTGAATACATCAATACAAAAATTTGTATGATCCCTAATTGAATCTACTATAGGCCCAGATGTATATCCATGGCCTGGTAAGTCTATGCCAAGAATATTATATTCTTCATAGAGAGCCTCCAAATCAAACATAGATATAATTCTATGATCCATACCCGCACCAGGAACAAAAACTATCGAAACTTTTTTTTCATCATAGGGATTTTTTTCGAAGATATTAGCTCGATGATTTTTTAAGTTTATTTGCATTTACAAAAATAGAAAAAATTAGAAAAATATAAATTATCATTAATGGTACAGAAATTATCACCAAAAGCCACATAAATGAATCTTTGCCACCTAAAAACATAATTAATGCAGGTTGTATCATTATAATCATTGCAAAAAAAACTCTTAAACCTCTTGAGGGCTTGTCTTTAAAATTTTTCATAGAGGCAGTTGCTAAAATGTAAGATATGGAATCATAAGTAGTACACAGAAAAATTATTGCAATGATAGAAAATAATATTAAGAATAATGTTCCAAAATTTAACATTGAAATTGTTTCAACCACTAATGCATGCGAAGTTAAGGATTGATCTTCATAAATTTTTGGAGCATCAAGAATATTTGTTTCATAAAAATAAATAGATATATTTGAGAGAACCCCGATGTGAAAAATACAACCAAGTGAACCTATTATGAGAGCTCCAAAAATTAACTCTCTAACAGTTTTATTATTTGAAATATTTACAATGAATGCTCCAACAGCTGGCGCAAGCGCTATATACCATGCCCAGTAAAAAACCGTCCAATCAAGAGAATACTCAGATTTAACTAAACTTAAAGGTAGATAATTTTTAATTACATAAAAAACAGGCTCAATAGTATTTAAAATAATATATTTTGTAGGGCCTGTAATTAAAATTAATGATAAAAATATAATTACAAGAACTATGTTTAAATTGCTCAACCTTTTAATACCTTTTTGAAGTCCCTTATATACGCTTATACATACAATAAACATACATAATATCAACATTATAAAATCTAAAAACAATGATTGACTTAAGTTAAGAAGTTTTGAAATTGATGCTGACATTAAAGGAAATGAAAGAGCTAAACCTACACCAGCACCTGTCAGAATTGCACCTATGAAAAATATATCAAGAATTATTCTTATAGGGCCTGATTGTTTTTCTAATAGGATTCCTGAGAAAGTTAAGGGAGTATTTGAATTTCTCATTAGTGATAACACGAAGGCAACTGTGGGAAGAATATACAGTGACCAACCAGTAAACATCCAATGAAACATTGGATAAGCTCTTGCTTTTAATAGTGATTTATCTTCGCCTGTTAATGGATTTGTATAATAAACGAGCCACTCGTAGGTTGACCAGTACAAAAGTGCAGCACCCATTCCTGTTGCAAACAACATAGCACACCAAGAAAAATAAGAATAATTTTTTCTACCTTTTAATAAAATTTTTTTTGAGCCCGTTGATGAAAAAGCAATATAAATTAAAATTATTAAAACAGAAAAACCAAAATATAAATAAAATAATTCAAAATTAACTGCAAAAAAATTATAAATATTTAATAAATTTTCTGCACTACCAACTGGATCGATAAGAATATATGAGGACAGTAACAATAAAAATCCAAATGTAATTGCTAAAACTGTTTTGCTCCAAAGAGGATTTAATTTTATATTAATCATACTAACTAAGAATTTTTCTAATGATAACAAATAAATATGTATATCCGGAGCTTAAAAGACTTGATAAAGAGGTTGGTAGGTTTTACCAAGACTCAAATGAAAACTCAGTTCCAAGCGTGACTACAGTCCTTTCAAATACTTCGGATAAGTCTGATTCAATACAACAATGGAGAAAAAAAGTAGGAGAAACAGAAGCAAACAGAATCACAAAACAAAGTACAGACATTGGTAGCATGGTTCATGAAGCATTAGAGAATTACCTAAATGAGAAAAAGTGGGACAATTTTACAAATAATCAAGAGGGTATAATTGCATCGAAAATAACCGAAAAATTTATTAATTCAGGTTTAAGCTCTCTCACTGAAGTATGGGGTTTAGAGGTTGGGCTAATTCTTGATGGTTTGTATGCAGGTACTGCTGATTGCACAGGGAAGATTAATGATATTCCATCAATTATAGATTTTAAAACCGCAAGAAAGATGAAAAAAAGAGAATGGATTGAGGATTATTTTCTCCAAGGCTGCGCTTACGCTAATGCTCATAATGTAATGTTTGGGACTGAAATAAATCAAGTTGTCATCTTAATGGTAGATAGAGACTTATTATTTCAAGAATTTATTGTAAAACCAGCAGAATTTAATGTTTTGACTAAAATATGGAAAAAAAGATTGTTAGAATTTCATAATAGGTACATGAATCAAAATGAAAAATCTTCGTAAATTTTTATATGTAACTTTCATTTATTTGTTTTCGATTGTTATTTATTCAGATCCAAGTTTTAGAATTGATAGTTCATCAATAATCGGAACTCAGTCTCCAAACAATATTGATATTTATTTAGGAGTACCATTTGCTGAACCACCAATCAATCAACTCAGGTGGGAAAAAACTAAACCAAAGGTATTCAATAAGGATAAATATTATGCAAAAAAATTCGCACCAGCATGTATGCAAGGACCAAGAATTGTAAATTGGTATAAAGGCGTGGCATCTGGATTTGGTGGCGATCCAGAATATATAAGTATGCCTGAAATAAGCGAAGACTGTCTCTATTTAAACATGTGGGTTCCAAAAAATAATGATCAAGATTCTAAGACTCCTGTTTTAGTTTTTATTCATGGTGGATCAAATAGAGCTGGTTGGTCTTTTGAACCAAATTACATAGGAGAGGAACTTGCTGAAGAGGGAGTAATTGTTATTACTGTGGCATATAGACTTGGCGTTTTTGGTTTTTATTCTCATCCTCAATTAGATGTATCAAACTTTGCAATTCTTGATTTGATTGAAGCACTTAAATGGATTAAAAATAATATTTCAAAAGTAGGCGGAGATCCATCTAATATCACAATTTCTGGGGAATCAGCTGGTGCAACGAATGTTGCACATTTGATTACATCACCATTAAGTAAAAATTTATTTCAAAGAGCTATTCATCAGAGTGCAGGCTGGTCTGTTCTTGATAATGATATTATTCACAGCAATGATCATATAAAACTCTCCAATCTACTTTCTGAAGAATTATTAGGTGTTAACAATGATACCGCACAAGTTAAAGATCTTAAAAAAATTGATGCTAATGATCTTTTAAATGCAGCCGAAAAAATCTATGGATATACTGGTTATTATCCTATTGTAGATAATTATTCAATTTTAGAGCCAATTTATGATTCTTTTAAGTTAGGGAATTTCAATCATGTTGATTTAATTATTGGTTCAAATGCTGATGAAGAAAAAATGTATCTAGAAAAAGACTATTTTCTTGATGACTTTTACAATGAAAGAGAAAGTTGGGGTTTTTATTCTGATACTGATGATATTGACTCAATTCTTTTAAACTTCAAGGGAGATAAGGAAAAACTAAATTTCCTTTTATCATCAAGAAATTATGTATGTCCTTCTTATTTTATAGCTAAATCAATTGTTGAGAGAACAAATAAAAATGTTTGGTTTTACTCCTTTGATAAAGTAAGAGATGGAAAAAAAAGTAAGGAAATGGGAGCTTATCATGGAGCAGAATTACCTTACATCTTTAATACCCATGATTACTGGCTTCCAACATCTGAAACTGACCATAAAATAACAAAGGCAATTCAAGATTTTTGGTTCAATTTTACTAAAAGGGGTAATCCAAACAGTGTGGACGATACATGGATAAAATTTCAACCAAGCTTATTTAACGTTCTATCGTTTAATAAGGATATTTCAATGAAAAAAAGTACCTCTATTGATGTATGTAAAGAACTTGGATTTATTGAATATCAATAAAATTTACATAAAATTAAAATTAATGTATATTTTATGAATCATACAAATTAAATTTTTGGGGGAAAGTATGAATATATTCCATTTAGAAAAAGCTCATAAAGCTTTCACAAAGGCCACTCTAGCATTTTCATCTGTTTTTCTTGCATCTGATATTATTTCTCAAGACTCAACAGTTGAAGAAGTAATCGTTACTGCTCAAAAGAAGTCTGAAAATTTACAAAATGTTCCAATAACTGTGCAAAATCTTTCAAGTGAAGACATTGATTCACTTAATATCAGAGATTTCTATGATTATGTTAATCAATTAGCTGCGGTTTCAGCTATTCAGAGAAGACCTGGAACAGGTACTTTATTTATGAGAGGTATTTCTGATGGTGGTAATGGTAACAACCAATCACTTCAAGGTCCTTCAGTAGCAACGTATCTTGATGATTCTCCAGTAACAATGATTTCAGATAACCTCGAGGTACATATGTATGATATTGAAAGAGTTGAAGCATTGGTTGGACCTCAGGGGACACTGTATGGTGCTGCATCTCAGGCAGGAAGTTTGAAGATAATTACCAAAAAACCTGATTCAGAGTTTGATGCAGGTGCTAATACAGTTTTTGAGCAAACTAAGGGCGGTGATATGAGTCAAATGCTTGAAGGATTTGTAAATATTCCTCTAGGTAAAAACTCGGCAGTTAGAATAGTTGGATATAGTGATGATGATGGAGGCTATATTGATAATATTCCTGATACTTTAAATTATCCTTTATTTGGTCCAGTATCAAATACTGCTTATGCTAAAGATAATTTCAATGAAAATCTCAAAGAAGGATACAGAGTTGCTTTAAGAGTAAACTTAAACGATTCTTGGACAGTTGATGCAAATGTCATGGGTCAAACAATGGAATCAAAAGGTTCATGGGATTACGACCCACTTTTGGGTGACTACAATACAAGTAGATTCACAGAAGATTCTAATGATGATGATTTTACTAGATACTCATTATCAGTAAGTGGTGATTTAGGTTTTGCAGATCTTAACTTTGCTACATCTAGTGTTGAAAAAGATTTTGAAACACACTCAGACTATTCACACTACTCGTTGAGTTCACCATATGTTGAAGCATATTATTCATGCTATACGTATTATTTCTATGCTTGTGTAGATCCAAGTCAAAATTACAACAAAGAAACTACTGTAGATACAAGCCATACTGAAATTAGACTTTCTTCAAAAGAGAATGAAAAATTAAATTGGATAGTTGGTGCATTTTTTGGTGAACTTGAAACTGATTACAATACAAGATGGAGAATCGCTGATCTTCCATCAGGTGCTGCTGTTCCAGGAAGTGAAAATGCATGGTACCAGACTGATCAGATAAGAATGGACGAAGATGAGGCCATTTTTGGTGAGGTTTACTATCAACTTACTGAAGCTCTTGAATTAACACTCGGATATAGAAGTTTTGATTATGATTATGCTTTAAGTGGATACTCAGGAAGTGTTTTTTATTCACCTGAGCCCACTGTTCCTGCCGTAGGTGCATACTCAACCTTGAGTGCTCCACCAGAAAATGTGAATGGTCAAATGAGTGGTTCTGGAAGTGTAAGCAAAGTAAACCTAGCTTATCAATTAACACCAGATACACTAATATACACAACTGTATCAGAAGGTTATCGACCTGGTGGTATTAATAGATCTACTCAAATCGGAGCAACATATAAACCAGATTACTTAACAAGTACTGAAGTTGGATTTAAATCAACTTTTAATAATGGAAAAACAAGATTAAATGCTGCTTTATACGATATGGATTGGGATGATATGCAGCTTGGTTTTTATGATGTAACTCTTTCAAAACTTGCTTTAATAGATAATGTTGGTAAAGCATCAAGTAAAGGTTATGAATTTGACCTTAAACATATTGTTAATGATAAATTAACATTCTCAATGAGTTATGCCAGCAACGAAGCTGAACTTGAGGAAGATTATTTTTATCGTGGAAGTCTTTCAGCCCCAAGTGGAACAGATTTACCTTTAACACCTGATGTTAAATATAACTTTATGATTGACTACAGCTTTGATGATACTAGTTCAATGCAAATAAATCATGTTTCAGTTGATGAGATGTGGAATGATTTAACTGTATCAGATAGAGTAAAACAAGGTAGTTATAAGTTGACAAACATTAACTTCACTAAAATGCTCAATGAAAGCTTATCTGTAGGCATGTTCATTGATAATGTCTTTGATGAACTTGCTGATCTTTATATTAATAATGAAGATGGATATGGAGTGAATACCCATATATTGCATACCGTTAATAGACCGCAAACTGTGGGGATTAAATTTACTTGGAATTACACTAAGTAATCGATAATATAAAAGGCTACATAGTTATATTTATGTAGCCTTTTTTATATGTCACCTGATTTAAAAAAAATTATTCCTGAAAAGCTTTATGAAGCTTCAGTTCTTTTAGCTTCTAATAAACAACATAAAGCAGAAAAGCTATTAAGAGAATACCTTTATGAAAACCCACTTGATGTAAATGCAATGAAGCTACTTGCGGATATAGGCATTAAACAAAGGGCTTACCTTGATGCAGGAAATTTGCTTATAAGAGCTCTTGATATTGAACCAGAATACGATGAAGCAAGATTGAGTTATGCAAATTTACTTCATGCTAGGCAACTTCCATTTGAATCTCTTAAGCAGCTAGAGATTTTGTTAGAAAAAAATCCAAAAAATATTCACTATTTAAATTTGAAAGCGGTAAATCTTGCTCAAGCAAATCAACATGCTGAAGCATTAAATTTATTTAGAGAAATAAAAAAAAGATTTAATTCAAAAACATTAAATAATGGACAGTTTTATCTTCAGTTTGGTCATACTCTGAGAGCTAACGGTGATATAAAAGAAGCTATTGAGGCATACCTTGAAGCAATTAAATGTAAAGAAGGATATGGTGAGGCATACTGGGGTTTAGCTAATTTAAAGACTTACAAATTTTCTCAACATGATTTTACAAAAATTAAAAAGTTACTTAATGATAAAGATTGTAAAAGACATGATTACTTCCATCTTTTATTTACTCTAGGCAAGGCTGAGGAGGATAGAGGTAATTTTCAAAATTCAATTGCGGCCTATATGAAAGGTAACCAAATTAAAAGTAAAGAAGTTCTTTGGAATGTAAACGAATTCGCTGAAGAATGTAAAAAAATTAAAAACTTCTTTACAACAGAGTTTTTTGAACAATTTAATGATGTTGGTAGTGATTTAAGTGATCCAATATTTGTTGTTGGCTTGCCAAGATCTGGTTCAACCTTAGTAGAACAAATACTGTCATCACATTCATTGATTGAAGGAACAACTGAGCATCAAAATATCATAGCTCTTTCAAGAAAAATTTCTAAAAAAAGAAAGTCATCTGATAAGTCACATTATCCTTCTGGAATTTTAGATATTGAGAAAAATGAGTTTAAAAAAATGGGTGAAGCATATATCAATAATACACTTGATCAGCGAAATACATCTAAACCTTACTTTATTGATAAAATGCCAAATAATTTTTTTCATATTGGACTAATTCATCTCATTTTACCAAATGCTAAAATTATTGATGCAAGAAGAAATCCAATGGATTGTTGTTTTAGTAACTACAAACAACTTTTTGGTTCTGGTCAGGGATTTACATATAGCCTTAACAGAATTGCTAATTATTATATTGAATATATTGATCTCATGAATCACTGGGAAAAGGTCTTGCCGGGTAAAGTTCACAGAGTTGTTTATGAAGATATGGTTAGAGATACTAAAAATGAAATAGAAAAGTTGATTGAATTTTGTGGATTTGAAATTGAAGCTGATTGTTTTCAATTTTATAAAAATAAAAGGGCTGTAAGAACACCCAGTTCTGAACAAGTTAGACAACCAATTTATTCAAAAGGAATAGGTTATTGGAAAAATTTTGAGGAATGGTTAACGCCTTTAAAAGAAATTCTTGAAAAACATGGATAGACAAATAATTGCAATTGGTGGAGGTGGTTTCGGAAGAGAAATCAATGAATTAAAGATTGAGAATTACATCATTAAACAATCAAATATTAAAAATCCGTCAATTTGCTTTATACCAACTGCTACGGGAGACGATAAAGATTATATAGAAACTTTTTACAAAGCATTCGATTCTTTGGGATGTAAAACCTCACACATAGATTTTTTCAAAAGAACTATAAAATTAGAGGAACATATCAATAATCAAGATATTATTTATGTTGGCGGTGGTAACACAAAAAGTATGTTGGCAGTTTGGAGAGAATGGAATCTGAATAATATATTAGAGCAAGCATATAAAAAGGGGATCATTATGAGTGGTGTTAGCGCAGGAGCAATTTGTTGGTTCGATCAAGGTATTACTGATTCATTTAAAGATCATCAATCAGTATTACCTTGTCTTGGTTTTGTTAACGGTATCTGCTGCCCTCATTATGACGAGGAGCCTGAAAGAATACCTTTTGTAAAAACAACTCTGGAATCAGGTGTCATTAATGAGTGTATTGCAATTGAGGGATATTGTGCTCTTCATTTAATAAATGATATGCCAAGATATTCAATAAGTTTTGGAAAAAACAATGATACTCATTTAGTTACGTGTAAGAATAAACATATTGAACATAACAAAATCGATGGAGTAGAAAAAATAATATTATGAAAATTGCAAATATACTTTCTGCAATTCTGGGATTAGTGCTAGCAACATTATCTATTCAATGGATTTTCAACCCTGAAGCAGCTGCAGATTCATTGGGGATGCTTTATTTAGAAGGTGGGGGTAGAAATACTCAAATTAGAGACTTTACAGCTTTTTTTATGGGAACTTCAATAATGTGTTTTTTGTCTCTAATTACAAAACAATTTCAATGGATATTATGTGCAGGAATTATATTTTTTATTGCAGCAGTATTTAATGTAATTTCATCATTTAGTCATGGAGCGCCAATTGTATTTAGTGCATTAGTATCCGAAATTTTATTTACAATGATTGCTGTTTCAGCATCTTTGATTTACAAATCAAATAAACTATAAGTAAGCTACAAATTCATCAATATCCAATGTTGGTATTTGTTTTTTTTTGCCAGTTTCTGTTCCCACATAAATAAAGCCTATGATTTCTTGATTTTCATTAAGGCCAATAGATTTTTGAATACTTTTATTAAATGCCAATTTTCCTGTTCTCCATATACAGGAATATTTCATTGCATTAAGCGCCAGCATAATATTTTGAGCGGCTGTTGCTGTTGAAAGCTTTTGTTCTATTGCTGGAACCTTAGGATGTTCTTTAAAAGAATTAACTAAAATTATTATCATTGGTGCTCTATAAGGCGCATTTTTATATTTCTCTGCTATTTCATCTGAAATATCAGGTGATGATTTACCGTAGTTAAAAAATATTTCAGATAATTTATCTAAGCCATCTTCCTTAACTTCTATAAAACTAGATGGTCTCAGCCAAGCATGGTCTGGAGCTCTGAGAGCAGCTTTATATACTATATCCATTTCTTCTTTACTTGGATAAGGTTTTGAGAGGTTCCTCCCTGAAACTCTATTAAGAATATTTTCTAATGCTTCCATTTTAATTAAATTAGAGATTTAATATGATTAAGTGAATTATATATTTTGATTAAATGTTATACCAGATTGGGATTGTATTAATAATTGTTGTTGCAGCAATTATGCTGTCTAAAAAACTCAGTCAAAAAGATGAATTAATTTTTGAAGACGAAATGGATAAGGATGAGTTAAAAAAAATAGATGATGAAATAAATTAGGGTTTTAATTCACTTTCAAGAGAGTTATAAAATTCCTTAATTGCAAAAACAACAATAATCGAGAATGGTACTCCAAAAATTACAACTGAGGTTTGAAGAGCTGTTAAACCGCCTTTATACAGAAGGACGGCGGCAATAACACCTAAAAATATAGCCCAACTTATTCTAGATAAAATAGGTGAATCGTCATGAATTCCTACATGACTTTTTGATGATAACATCGACGCTACGAGAGCTCCTGAGTCTGAAGATGTTACAAAAAAAGTAACAATTATGACAATCGTAAGACCTGACACAAATATTGATGCTGGATAACTTTCTAATAATGCAAACAACGCAACTGTATAATTATTATTAACTATCTCGTTAATTTGACTTGTCTCATTTATTACTTGATAGATGCCAGCATTTCCAAAAATTCCCATCCAGAAAAAAACAATTACTGATGGCACAAACAAAACACCAATAACAAATTCTTTAATAGTTCTACCATAAGAAATTCTTGCAATAAATAAAGATACAAATGGTGCCCAAGCAAACCACCATGTATAGTAAAACAAAGTCCAACCATCCTGCCAAGATGTTGAGCTATAGGCTTCTGTCCAAGTAGCAGATTCAATAACAGTATTTAGATATGATCCAAAATTTTGAATAAGTGCATTAATGATAAATACTGTTGGACCAAAAATAAAAATAAATAGCATTAAAGAAGTAGCAAGGATCATATTTACTTGAGACAATCTTTTGATTCCTTTATCTAAACCTAAACAGACACTGATTAATCCAATTACAGTTATAACAGCGATAATTATCATCTGATTACCAAAGCTTTCAGGAATTGAGAAAACATAGTCTAAACCTGAGCTAATTTGAATAGTGCCTAGTCCAAGTGAAGTAGTTACACCAAAAATTGTTGTAAGAATTGCAATAATATCTATTAAAACAGCTAATGGTCTGTTTCTTGATACGGTTTTGCCTAAAAGGGAACTAACTCTAAATGGGAGTTTTTTATTATATGAAGCAAATGCAAAACATAGTCCTAGAAGAGAATAAATTGCCCATCCATGAAGGCCCCAATGAAGATTTGCTAAACCGATTGCTTTACCAGAATTAAAAGTAATATCACCTTCAATCATGCCAGGATAAGAATTTAGATGCATGATTGGCTCAGCAACGCCATAAAATAGAAGGCCAATACCTAAACCAGCACTAAATAGCATAGCAATCCAGTTTATGTAAGAATAAACTGGTGTGGCGTTTTGACCACCAAGTCTTATATCTTTATATTTGGTAAAAATAAGATAAATCGCAAAAATGACAAACCCATTTGCAAGAACAATAATCATCCAACCTAAATATTTTGAGAGAACTGCTTGTAAATCCAGAAAAAATGACTCTGATATATCTGAATTTAAAGAAACAACAGCAGTTATTATCGATATTAACAAAACAGAAATAATAAATCTTGGTTTGCTTAAATTATTCATTTTGTAGTTTTAGATTAAATCTAGTGAAACACAATTAATTCAAAATATCTATATTAACTGAATATTCATGTATTTAATGTTAACCAAATTTGCATAGTTTTGCCTAATTTAGTAACCTTAACTTATTAATTTCTTAATTAGGGGAAGCTATGTTAAAAAAATTAAATAAAATACGGAAGGAAGTTGTTCCATCCTTAATTCCGGCAGTATTGCCATCATTATCTACTTTTGCAGTAATTAACGCATCAGTCTTTAGTGGTTATATTGCTGCTCAAAATGCAACTATTGAAGAGGTTGTCGTAACGGCTCGAAAGAAATCTGAAAGCTTACAAGACGTTCCACTCTCAGTTAGTGCTCTTAACGAAGAAACTTTAGAAGAAAGAGGTATAAATGTCTTTGAAGATTACCTTATGCAATTACCAGGTGTTACAGCCGGTGGTTCAGGTCCTGGTCAAAGTACTATTTACATCAGAGGTCTTGCCTCTACGACGCCAAATTTAACAACTGCTGGTGTTGCTGGTCTTGCTCCAAATGTTTCCTTTTATCTCGATGAGCAGCCTTTAGCACAACCAGGCAGAAACTTGGATGTATATGCAGCTGATGTAGCTAGGATTGAGGTACTAGCGGGTCCACAAGGTACACTTTTTGGTGCTAGTTCTCAGGCAGGTGTTGTAAGATTAATTACAAATAAACCAAAAGCAGGTGTTACTGAGAGTAACGTAGAAATAGAAACTAGATTTACTCCTGAAGGAGATCCAGGTAGAAAGATGGAAGTAATGACAAATATACCTTTGTCAGATAGAACTACATGGAGATTTGTTGCATACAAAGATAGAAGTGGTGGATATATTGATCAAGTAGCTGGTAATGTTGATCCAAGTATGTCCGCACGTTTCAGAACTGCTGGCACTGTTAGAGAAAATGGATTACCTGTTAGTTCAAGCAGAGGTGGTTTTCAAGCTGGAGCTGATTTATCTGGAGTTAGATTTGCTCCAACAAATGCTTTAATTGAAGATAATGTAAATGGCACAGAGTATGAAGGTTTTAGATCAGCAATTGGACAAGAAATTGGTGAAAACTGGAATGCAACACTTGTTTATTCTGAGCAAACAATTGATTCTGATGGTGTTTTCTTCGCTGATCCTAATTTAGGCGATTTAGAAATACAAAGATATAGTGATGATGAAATATCTGATAAATATGAAAACATGAGTTTCACACTTGAGGGCTCACTTGGTGACTTAGAACTTGTTTATGCAGGGGCTTACACTGATAGAGAGACTAACCAAATAGTTGATTACACTGATTACTTGTTTGTTGGTCAATATCTTCCTTACTATATTTGTGATTACTATGTAACATATACATCGTTCTCACCAACTGGTGCGCCATTTGGTTCATGCGGTACTGCTGACCTTTTTGTTGACTCAACTACAGATACTACTGTCGAAAGTCACGAATTTAGAATTAACGCACCTATTTCAGACAATATGTCTCTTACAGCGGGTGTATTTATAAGTGATACAGAGCTTAAAGAGCTCAATTTATTTACATATCCTGGATCTTTAGATAATGATATTGATTATGCAGCTAACTATGCTCTTACTGATGTTGCAGTAACTGGTACTACATGTAGTGGAAAGTCAGCATGTAACGCTGGTGCGGGTTGGTATTCAGCTGGACCGTTCTCAGAACCAGTCATATTCTTTAATGATATAAGAAGAACTGATGAGCAAAAGGGTGTCTTTGGTGAAGTCAATTACGCTATTTCTGACACTACTGAACTGACTTTAGGAGCTAGATGGTATGATATTGCCGTTGATTTTGAAGGAAGTGCAAACTCTTCATTCGGTAATGGCTTTGGCAATCCTGATGAACAAAGATATGGTTCAAACTTATCTGTTCAATATGCACCGGGCAATGCTAACGGATATCCAGATAAAGCTGAATCTAATGGAGTTATTGGTAAAGCCACTCTTTCATGGAATCCAAGTGATGGCATTATGTACTATGTTACCTGGTCAGAAGGATTTAGACCTGGCTTACTAAATAGACCAGTAGGTAGAACCAATGCCGATGGCAGCTATACAGTCAAACCTGAAGTTGACAGTGATGAAATAACTAACTATGAATTTGGTTGGAAAACTATCAGTAAAGATGGACAACTTAGATTTAATGGTAGTGCTTTTATGGTAGATGTTGCAGGCTTGCAAAGTACAATCTTTGATCCAAGTATTGTTAACTTATTCTTCTCTGATAATGCTGCTGATGCAGAAATAAAAGGAGTTGAGGGTGACTTTACCTATTTCACAGATGTCGAAGGTTTATCAGTCGCAGGTGCTTTCTCATTCTTAGATACAGAAATTACCAAAAAACTGGTGCCAACTGATGATGTTATAGTCGGAGAAGAGTTAGCTTTTGCTCCTGGAGTGCAGGCCAACGTAAGAGTAAGACAAGAGTTTGCTATGTCTGCAGGTTATGTAGGACATGTTCAAGCTCAGTTTACTTATTCAGACGAAAGCTTTTCTGACATTATGGAACCTAATAAAGCTAGACAAGCAGGTTACAGCTATATAGATCTAAGAGCAGGTATGACTAATGATGACATAACTGCTGAGCTTTATATTGACAATGTAACTGACGAAAGAGCTGAAATAAGCAACACATTTGTATTTGATAGACAACGTATTGCTTATATTAGACCAACTACAGTTGGAATTAGAGTTAAAAAGAACTTTTAATTTCTAGGTATTTATAATATTAAAAAGGGAGTTGTTACTCCCTTTTTTTTGTTTGGTTTTAGATATAAATTTATAATATTTCAATGAATCAAGAAAAGTTAAATATTGAAAGGGCTTCAAAGGCTATTAGAGATAGTAGATTTGTAGAAGGTTTAAGTTTCTTGGAATCAAATCTTTCAAAAGATCCTAATCATAAAGATAGTTTATACCTAGCAGCAGTTTGCTCAAGATACTTAAAAAATTATAAAGATTCAAAAGAATATTTAAATAATTTGCTTATACAAGCACCTGATATGGGAAGGGCTTATCAAGAATTAGGGCATCTCTGCAAAGCAATTGGTGAAAATGAAGAGGCAGCATCTCACTATAGACAAGCTTGTGAATTAAATCCAGCACTTGTAGCTTCATGGAAATCTTTATTCAATTATTTTAATAAAAGAAATAATAAAGCTGCTGCTGAACATGCACATGAACAGATAAAAAAACTAGACTCATTACCGCCAATTCTTCTTTATATAAGTCAGATCCTTAATGAAGGAAGATTGGCCATTGCTGAACAAAAATGTAGAGAATTTCTTAAAAAAAATCCTACAAACGTATATGCAATGTCTTTATTATCTGATATCGCAAAAAAGTTTGGTTACTATGATGATGCAGAAATTCTATTGGAAAATGCAGTCAAATTTAGTCCTGATGATGGTGAAATAAGAATGAAATATGCACTAATCTTAAGGCTAAAACAAAAGTTTACTGAGACAATGGAGCAAGTAAATATTTTGTGTGAAAAATTTCCAGACAATCTTTCATATCAAGCTCAAAAAGCAAGTGAAATTATGCAAAATGGATATCATTCAGAAGCAATAGATTTATTTGAAAAAATAATAAAAGAAAATCCATATAATTTTAGTGCTATGACTTCAAAAGGTCATGCAGAAAAAACACTAGGAAAAACAGATAAAGCTATAGAAAGCTATAAATCTGCATACAAAATTAAAAATGATCATGGTGAGGCTTACTTTTCTCTATCTAATTTGAAAACATATAAATTTAGTGACAAAGAGTTAGATGTTATGAAAAATCAACTAAAAAGGGTTGATTTAACTTTAAAAGATAAAGCATATTTTCATTTCGCTCTTGCTCAAGGGTGTGAGGCAATAGGAGATTATGAAGAAGCATTTAAGAATCTTGATATGGGAAACAAAATTAAAAAAGAACAAAGTAAATATACAATTGAAAAAATGAATAAAGAACTTCAAGCTCAAATCGACGTATGTGATGAGAAATTTTTTGAAAAATTAGGTAATGGTGGACATGATGCAAATGATCCAATTTTTATATTAGGCTTGCCTAGAGCTGGCTCTACTCTAATTGAGCAAATTCTTGCATCCCATTCTATGGTTGATGGAACACTTGAATTACCTAATATTTTATCTATGGCACAAAGTTTTAGGGGTGACGATATATATGGAAATCTTGGCAATTATCCAAAAACTATGAAATCTCTTACCCTTGAAAAAAGGCAAGAATTAGGAAAGTCATTTATTAATGATACGCGTATTCATAGAAAGAATGCGCCAAGATTTACAGATAAAATGCCAAATAATTTTCGTCATATAGGCCTTATTCATTTAATTCTTCCTAATGCAAAAATTATTGATGCAAGAAGATATCCATTAGATTGTTGTTTCAGCATGTTTAAACAATTGTTTGCACAAGGACAAGAATTTACTTATGGATTAGCTGAAGCGGGGAATTACTATAACAGTTATGTAAAGTTAATGAATCATTGGAATAAAGTTTTACCTAACAAAATTTTGAGGGTAAATAATGAGGATATTATTGATGACTTAGAAGGGCAGGTTAAAAGAATGCTTGATTTTTTAGAATTACCCTTTGAAGAATCATGTATAAAATTTTATGAGACTGATAGATCCGTTCGAACCGCTAGCTCTGAACAAGTTAGAAAACCAATTAATAAATCTGGGATGGATAGATGGAAACCATATGCAAAAAATCTTAAAACTCTTGTTGATAATCTTGACGAAGATTTACTTAAACCAGAAGATATTGCTTTAATTAATTCATAGAGTAATATAGTTATTATTAATTATGGAGTTAAGTATGGTAGATTTATTAATATGTGTAGTACTTTTTTACACAGCCCATTTATTTTTTGTATTAACCTTCTCTATTCATAAAGTACCTTTTGTACAATTTACAATTTCAGATGGAGATTTATCTGGATTAACTGATTTATCCAAAAGGATGATTGTAGCTGGAGACAATCTAAGACAGTCATTATTTATTTTTTTACCGGTATCTGTTTTGTCCATTGCACAGGGAATTGATAATCTTTTTTTAGCTCAGATTTGGTTTGGTTTAAGAATACTATATCTTTTTGGGCATATTATTAATCTCTATAAATATCCTTTGATAAGACCAACAATATGGATTCCATCAATAGTTGTTCTTGTAATGATGGCTTTAAATATAGTTAATTAAGTTTTCTCTCGACTCTTGCTTTTCCTCTGTGGACACAGCTTAAGTTTGAGGTTTTTTCATCAAGCAATGTAACAATCTCATGATTAAACATGCAGTATGTTTGAATTATATCTGTGATATAAACTTTACTAATAGATAGATCTAAGAAGCTAGTAACAGAGAGAATATCATTTTTGTTACACTGATTGATTTTGTCAATAGCATCCTGATAGGCACCGTTATTATCCTGTAGTCTCAGAGTGATTATTACGGAACATTTGTTATCAAACTCTCCAAAAACTTTGAAGCTGGATAATAATAAAAAAATTGTTATTAACATCTTCATAACATGAGTATATATTAATAGCATAAATCATTGTTTAATATGTAATGAAAACTTTTTTTGTATCATTTTTATTCTTAATATCATTTAATCTTAGTTCATATGATCGAATTACTGGTTTAGAGTTTGCTAGCAGATCAGAAGTAATTGCAAATAATGGAATGGCTGCAACAAGTCATCCCTTGGCTACACAAACAGCTATTTCGATACTCAAATCAGGTGGAAATGCAATTGATGCTGCAATTGCAGCTAACGCAGTTTTGGGGCTGGTAGAGCCAACAGGTTGTGGAATTGGTGGAGATCTTTTTGCAATTGTTTGGATTGAAAAAGATAAAAAGCTTTATGGTTTAAATTCTTCTGGTCCTGCTCCAAAGAATATATCAATAGAAAAAATTAAAGATTTAGGTTTAGATAAAATTCCTCCATATGGTCCTTTACCAATTTCCGTTCCAGGTGCTGTTGAGGGATGGTCTGCATTGCATAAAAAATTTGGTAAATTTGAATTTGCTAAATTATTTGATGACGCAATAAATTATGCAGAAAATGGGTTTCCAGTATCTGAATTAATTGCGTATTACTTAAATAGATCTTCTGAAATTTTTAAAGATTATAAAAATTTTCAAAAAGTATGGATGCCCAATGGCGTGACTCCAAAAAAAGGTGATATCTTCAAAAATCCACTTCTTGCTCAAAATTACAGAGATATCGCATCTTCATATGGAGAAGCTTTTTACAGAGGTAAGATTGCTGATGACATTGTGAAATCAATAAATGATGAAGGTGGTTTTTATTCACCATCAGATTTATCTAATTTTAAATCAGAATGGATTGAACCCGTTAGTTCAAATTATAGAGGATATGATATTTGGGAATTACCACCAAATGGCCAAGGTATTGCTGCTCTACAAATTCTAAACATTTTAGAGAATTATGACTTATCAAGCCTTAAGTTTGGAAGTTCAGAATACATTCATTTGTTTACAGAAGCTAAAAAATTAGCTTATGAAGATAGAGCAAAATATTATGCAGACATGAGGTTTTCAAATATTCCAGTTGATACTTTAATTTCAAAAGAATATGCGGAGAAAAGAAATAAATTAATAAGTGTTAAAGATACACTAAAGACTATTGATTCTCCTAACTTAGAGGATGGCGACACTATTTATTTAACAGTAGCTGATGAGTATGGCAATATGATATCTCTAATTCAAAGTAACTACAGAGGTATGGGTTCTGGTATTGTTCCTGATAATACTGGATTTATGCTTCAAGATAGGGGTGAGATGTTTAGTCTTGATCCACAACATAAGAATTCTCTTCAAGGAGGAAAAAGACCTTTTCACACTATAATTCCTGCCTTTATAACTAAAAATGGAAATCCATTAGTAAGTTTTGGTGTGATGGGAGGAGCAATGCAACCTCAAGGCCATGCACAAATCGTAATTAATTTAATTGACTTTAAAATGAATCTTCAAGAGGCAGGAGATGCTCCAAGGTTTAGACATGTTGGCTCATCACAGCCAACAGGTGAAAAAATGACAGACGGAGGATACTTAATTTTTGAAAATGGATTTAATGAAACTGAAATTAAAAAAATAATGGATATTGGCCATAGAGTTGTTTCTAAAACGGAGGATGATTATATGAAGGGTGCATTTGGTGGCTATCAAGCAATTATGAAAAAAAATAACGTATACTTTGGCGCCTCAGAAAGTAGAAAAGATGGTCATGCAGCAGGGTATTAAATTAAGTAGATTTATCTAGTATTATATCGTCATGGAAACTAATTCATTTATACCTCCAAATAGGATTTTAATGGGCCCAGGTCCATCAGATGTCTCTGACCGAGTTTTGCAAGCTATGGCAAGACCGACTATTGGTCATCTTGATCCAGTCTTTATTAAGATGATGGATGAAACAAAAGAATTACTTCAATATGCATTTCAAACACAAAACGAACTAACTTTTGCAGTTTCTGCTCCTGGTATGGCGGGCATGGAATGTTGCTTTGCAAATCTTGTAGAGCCTGATGATAAGGTAATAATTGCTAAAAATGGGTTTTTTGGTGAAAGAATGAAAGAGAATGTAGAGCGATTTGGTGGAATACCAATAGTTATTGATGATGAATGGGGAACAAAAGTAGATTTAAATAAAATTGAATCAGCCTTAAATGAGCATAAGGATGCAAAAATTGTTGCTTCAGTTCATGCTGAAACCTCAACTGGAGCTCTTACGGACCCAGAATCAATTACAAAACTAGCTCATGAACATGGATGCTTATCAATTGTAGACACTGTAACTGGTTTGGTTGGGGTTCCTTTAAAAGTAGATAAGTGGGGAATTGATGCAATTTATTCAGGTACACAAAAATGTTTGTCGGCATCACCTGGTTTATCGCCAATTAGTTTTAGTAATGCTGCAAAGGAAAAGATAAAGAACAGAAAATCAAAAGTAAAAAGTTGGTTTCTTGATTTAAACTTGATCATGTCATATTGGGAAGGTGAAGGAGGTCGATCATATCATCATACTGCGCCAATAAATGCATTATATGGATTACATGAAGCTTTAGTGATGTTGAGTGAGGAGGGTCTAGAAAATTCATGGAAAAGACATAAAGAAAATCATATGCAACTCAGGCAAGGCCTAGAGAAATTAAATATTGAATTTTTAGTTAAAGAAGAGGATAGATTACCTCAACTAAATGCTATCTATATTCCTGATGGTGTTGATGATCTAGAATCAAGACAAAAACTTTTAAATGAATTTAATCTCGAAATCGGTGCTGGTCTTGGAGTGCTTGCAGGAAAAGTATGGCGAATTGGACTTATGGGACAATCTTCCAATGAGAAAAATATTGAATATTGTTTAAATTCTCTTGCAGAAGTAATTTAAAATTCATAAAAATCATATTCATTTTTATAAACATTAATTTGTCTAGATAAATCATTTATATCAAAAGATTTAGTCAATAAAAAGTTTTTAATAAAACCCTGTGTTTTTTCAGGATTATTTCCTGTAATAAATAATTGATTTGATCCTAATAAATTTACTGCTTTTAATGTATTTTTATAATTCATACCTAACTGAATAAATCCAAATAATTTAGATTCCTCTGCTGTAAGAATAGCAACATCTGCTTTTATATTATTCTTAATTAAGTATTTGAAATTCACCCTATGACCTTCGTGAAAAATACTATTTCCTTCATCATCTTCTATTAACAATGAAAATGTTGTTTGATAGTAAGGATAACTTGTTGGAAGTGCTTTTATATTGAGATTATTAACTTTGTAATTCTCCTCGGTAAGTATATGGATTGTATTTTTAACATTTTTTTTAATTAATTGTCTTTTTACAATATTTGATGTGAATATGGGAATGTTTGGAAACATATTAATTGATTCAAAATGTAAATGGTCTTCAAATGGAGCAGTTATGATAATTCCATTTACTTTATTAATATGATTTTCTGATAAACAAGTTGGATTTTTTTTTCGTCTTTGAATAAAAAAAGTTCCTTCTGGTTGCAAAGTATTTGTTAACCAAGGATCAATTAAAACAGCACTATCTAAATGTTCTAAGTACCAAGTTTGATAGTTATCAGCTTTTATAATTTTCATTCAGTAAATGCTATATTAATCCAATTGATTAATAACAGAAACCCTTTAAAATACGCTGATTAATATAGGAGGGATGGCAGAGTCTGGTTTATTGTAGCGGTCTTGAAAACCGTCGTGCCTTCATCGGCACCGTGGGTTCGAATCCCACTCCCTCCGCCACTAAATTAAATATGGAAAAGAATCTTTATAAAATATTTAACGATGTGCCCAAATTTTTATCAATTTTAGGTTTTAAAGATTGTTATCATGATAAAGATCTTGATCAATGGATAGTTGAATACTTACCATCAGAAAACCTAACACATTCAAATGGAACAGTTGTTCAAGGCGGATTTGTTTCTGGAATGGTTGACTCAGCAATGTCCCAGTTTCTAATATATTTATCTAATGGAAAAGAGTTACCGCTTACATTAGATCTAGATATAAAATTTTTAAAACCATGTGTTCCAAATGTTTTAGTAAAAGCAACTGGAAAAATAGTTAGAAAAGGAAAATCAGTTGTTTTTACCTCTGGTGAAATTTATCAAGACGATCAATTAATTGCTATTGCTTCTGCCTCAAATAAGATTATAGTTTTATAATTTTTAAGATATAATTTTTAAATGACCGAAAGCAGAGCTAAATTTACTCAAATGAAGGATGGAGACGCAGAAGATTACTCCATAATTGCTGCCAGTAATGCTAAAGACTATGATCATTTAGCAGACAAAGTACTAACACATCTTCAGATGCTCAAAGATGATTATGGTGGCTTTCAAGTAGATAGACTAACTCATTCACTTCAGACAGCGACTAGAGCATATAGAGATGGTAGAGATGAGGAATATGTTGTTTGTGCATTAATACATGACATTGGAGATAATCTAGCTCCAGCCAATCATGCAGAATTTGCAGCTACAATTCTTCAACCTTTCGTTTCTGAGGAGAATTATTGGATTGTAAAACACCATGGAATTTTTCAAGGTTATTATTTTTTTGAATTCTTAGGTTTAGATAAAAATATGAGAGAAAAATTTATAGATAATCCGTATTATGAAAGTTGTAAAGAATTTTGTGAAAAGTATGATCAAAACAGTTTTGATCCAGATTACGACACACTAGATCTTAATTTTTTTATACCTATGGTAAAAGAACTATTCAAGAAACCAAAAAGATCAATTTATTTGCAATCATAGATGCCAAAAAATGATTTTTCTAAGTTTTTAGAACTTATAAGACCCAATAAAACATTTGATGAAACTTTGCATCCTCCAAGCCCGGATTATTCTATAGATTATAATTGGGCTGCTAAACCAAATATAAATGGTCAACAGTTTTATGTTCCTGATAATTCATATGAAGTTAACAAATCAAATGATGTGGATGTTTTTTATATTCATCCAACAGGATTTTTTGAAAATTCATGGAACTTTGATATGGATAAAACTAAATCTGCATATGAAAGGACAGAAATTATGCTTGGAAATCAAGCTTCTGCATTTAATGAAAGTTGTAATATATACGCTCCAGAATATAGACAAGCGACATATTACTCATTTTTTGATAAAGAAAATAATGGTCAAAAAGCCTTGGACCTTGCATACAAAGATGTAGAAAGTGCGTTTGATTATTTTATAGAAAAATTTAACCAAAATAAGCCTTTTATCATTGCAGGACACAGTCAAGGATCTTTGTTAGCACATAAATTAATAAATAAAAGAATTAACAATACAAGCCTTCAAAATAATTTTATATGTGCATACATTATTGGTTATATGATCCCAGAAAAGTTTTGTAGTGATATTTTTTCTAACATAAAAAACTCGCAAAAATTTAATGATACTAACTGCATTATTTCTTGGTCTACTGTTGTTGAGGGATTTAAAAGATCACGTGAAAAAACTTTAATATGGTTACCTTCAGGATGGTCCTTGGAATCAATGAGTCAAAAAGCTGTATCTACAAACCCATTTTCATGGACAAATGATTCTGATTGGCATGATAACAAACATAATAAATCTATAATAAACAAAGCACAAAATTATGATTTTTTAGATCGCCTAAGTAAAGATCATTCTGGAACAAAGAAATCTATTGGTTTTACAAGCATTCAGGGATTCAGCGCATCATTAAATAATGAGTCAGGATTGCTTGAAACAAGAGGCCCATTAATAGAAAATATATCAAAAATGAAGCTTTTTAATGGCGATCTTCACTCCCTTGATGTAATGCTTTTTTGGGGATCAATAAGACAAAATATTAAAGATAGAATCGAAGCTTTTATTTAATTTTAATAATTAATTTAATTATGTTTACAAACTCTGATCTTTTTTCATATAAAGAGGGAACTACTCAAAATAACGATATTGAAATTTTTTATCGTGATTATGGCCCTGATGATGCTGAACCAATTTTGCTAGTCCAAGGATTAGGAGGGCAGCTTATTAACTGGCCACAACATTTAATCGAATACTTAATTGATAATAATTTTAGACCAATCGTATTTGATAATAGAGATACTGGTCTTTCAACTAGAGTTGTTAGTGACTCTTTTAGTGACGAAAAAAGAGGAAACACAATTCTCAGAAGCTATATTAGATATTATTTAAGACTTCCTATTAAATCCGAATATACCATTGATGATATGGCAAATGACGCAGTTGCAGTTTTAGATGATCTCAATATTTTGCAGGCACACGTATTAGGTATTTCAATGGGAGGAATGATTGCTCAAATAATCGCATCATCATACTCAGATAGAACAAAAACATTCACATTAATAGCATCAACTGCCTCAACTCCATCCCCGTTAAATGGACCAACACGAAAGGTTAGAAAATTATTAATGGACAGGACAAAAAATCCAAGCTCAACCATTGATCAAAGAGTCAACAGAACTAGAAAGATATTTTCTGAAATAGGATATCAGGGAGTAGATCTAAATACAGATGAATTTTATCAAAATGTTGTAAGTGCTGTTAAAAGAGGTGGAAAAGATGATACTGGTTTTGGCAGACAGCTAACAGCAATTCTTGGATCAGAAAATAGACTTGATAAGGTTAAATCAATTAAGGCACCAACTTTAATTATTCATGGTAAAGAGGATCCATTAATTAAGGTTAAAAATGCATATAAAACTAACAAACTCATTAAAGATAGTAAATTAATAGTAATATCTGATATGAGACATTTAATAGAGCCACCTGTATTTGACCAATTTAAACAAGACCTCTTAAAGCATTTAAAAAATTAATCCTACTGAAAAATGTTATCTAATAAATTTAAAGTTAACTATTCTATTGGCGCTGTTGCTAATGGTGTTAAAACTGACACTTTTACTTTTTTCTTATTATTTTTTTATAGCAATATTATTGGACTGAATCCTGGCTTAGCTGGATCTGCAATATTTATTGCTTTATGTATTGACGCTGTAAGTGATCCACTTATGGGAACAATATCAGACAGAACAAATTCATCATTAGGACGAAGGCATCCATACATGTTCATTTCATTTATACCAATGTCTTTAGGATATATATTTCTATTTGCTCCAAGACAAGGTTGGGATATGTCTCAAACTGATCTTTTCCTTTGGATGACAGTATTTACTGTATTAACAAGACTTGGAATGACATTATTTGATATACCTCATCGAGCATTTGGGGGAGAAGTTACAAAAGATTATCAAGAACGAACTATTCTAATGTCCTGGAGAGAGGCGTTTGGTTGGATTGCTGGATTAAGTAATGCTTTTTTGGGATATGGTATCTTTTTTGCTTCAACTCCAGAATATCCTCAAGGACAGTTAAATCCTGATGTCTGGTTTCCATTTGCATTAACTGGCGCAATTGTGATGATCATAAGTGTCCTTTACTCTTCATATAGCACTAAAGATGAAATAAAGTCTTTATCAAAATGGACAGGTAATATTACTTTAACTGATATTTTTAAAGAACTAAGAGTAGCTATTGGAAATAAATCTTTTTTGATATTTTTCTTTGGTAATTTGTTTTTATCTTTATCTTGGGGCTTGGCAAACACTTTAACACTTTTTGTTAATACATATTTTTGGGAATTTGAAGCAACTCAAATCAAATATTTTTTACCTATCTATCTTTTTGGAACTTTATTAGCTTTATATTTAACTCCAAAATTAGTTAATTTATTTGATAAGAGGACTATTGTTATGATCTCAATATCTGCTGTTGGAATATTTGCTCCTGCAGCATTTATTTTTTATAACCTTGGTTTAACTCCTTCAAAAGGCTCATATGAATTAGTTATGTTCATTAGTTCATTTCTAATAATTCTTATAACTTTTAATATTATTGGAAATATGGTTCGCGACTCAATGGTTGGAGATATTGCAGATGAGGTCGAATTAGATAGTGGAAAAAGACAAGAAGGTATATTATTTGCAACTGTTGGATTTATGCAAAAGTTAAATACTGGTCTGGGGTCATTTTTTGCAGGCCTAGTCTTGAATTTCATAAATTTTGATAGATCAAATCATACGGCAGAACAGGCTTATACACTTGCATTTGTTCAAGGACCTATAACGACACTGTTAATGCTTGTTCCTTTAATTATATTTAGTTTTTATTCTCTATCTGCTATTAGACACAAAGAGATTATAAAATCACTCAACTCAAGAAATTAATTTATCAACGCATTTTATTATTCTTTTCCAAATATTTGAGTGGATAGTTTTTGAATCATTTTTTGAAAAATTAGCTATAAAATGACTTATCAATGAATCCATATCATTTGTAGTTAAATTATTATTTTTATTAAATTTATTACTTAACATCTCTAGCTGAATATTCTTTCTAATAATTTGATCTTTTTTTAAAGAGTCAATTCCTGCCAAAACTTCCAGTTTTATACATGCATAATTTAATTCATCGATATTTGATTCAGTATTATCAAGTGATTTTTGTATAATATTTACGAAATTTGACGGTGCTTTATCAACTTCAATTTTACCCAAAAGAACATCATATATATTAGCGTAGGCATCAAACTTATCTTTCTTTTTGGCGATATAAATACTATTAATTTTTGATTTGATATCTTTGATAATATTTTTAAATTCTTTAGTATTTTTAGCATCTGCAATTTCATTTAAGGCCGATTTAACTTCTGATACAGAAATCTCATCATTATTTAATTTCTTATTTAATTCACATATTTTATTTATTTCATCTTTCTGCTTTTGTTTTCTCTCATAGAAAAATCTATTGGCACTATTATTAAACTCATCCCACATTTTCTTCTCATTTTTCTTTCCAGCAGAACCAATATTTGACCACTCATCCTTAAGTTTAATAAATTCATTAATATTTTTTTCGTTGTCATCATTTGAAATATCAGCAACTTTCTTAATAAGCAATGTCTTTTTTTCTTTATTTTCATTCTCTTGACGCCTTATTTCTTCATTTATTGGTTTTCTAGCATCAAAATATAATTTTTTGAGTTTATCTAAGTCTTCTTCTAAAACTGGAGCATATTTTTGCCACTCTTTAAAAGTTTTTTGCAGAAATATGATTAGACTTTTAGAATTAGGCCATTTATTTGAATTATTGTTAACAAACTCATTGATATTGTTAATAATCTCATTTCTACTTAAAGCATTTTTGATTTTTATTTGTTTTATTTCATCAAAATACTCTTTACAAGGTTCCCATGCTTTTTTGGTGAGATCATTGAAATTCAGCCATTGTGATTTAGATGCTGGCTTGCTTGATAGATCCAATACTTGCCATTGTGTCTGTATTTCATGAATATTATGAGCATGTTTTCTTAGGTTTTTATTAGGATTCTTAATTAAATCATCTAACTTTTTAATTAGCTCATTTCTTTTAGGGTTTGTAGCAAAAGATGATATTTCATCAAAATATCTTGATTTGCTAATAGCTGCGTTAATTTTATGTCTTAATTTGTTGGGTATTTTATCTAAGGTTTTTGATTCTTTAAGAACATTTCTTAGTATCTTTTGAGCATTTTTTATTGAGCCGTCAGAAAATAATTTTTCAGCTGCTTCCAATTCCTTAAATAAATGTTGATTAGTTTCCACAATATCTATATATGATGTTTATAATTATACTAGATGAAAAAACGAATTCTAACAGGAATTACTACAACTGGCACACCTCACATTGGCAATTACATCGGTGCGATTCGTCCTGCAATAGAGATGACAAAAGATTCTGATGAATCTTTCTTTTTCTTAGCAGATTATCACTCGATTATTAAGAATCAGGACTCAGATTCTATAAAAAATTCTGTAAAAAATGTTGCATTGGCATGGTTATCTTCAGGATTAGATCCAAATAAATCATATTTTTATAAACAATCTGATGTTCCAGAAATAATTGAGTTGTGCTGGATTTTAAACTGTGTAACTGCTAAAGGTTTAATGAATAGGGCTCATGCTTATAAAGCGGCAACGTCTGTAAATGAAAATGATCCTGATAAAGGTATCACAATGGGATTATTTTCATATCCAATACTAATGGCTGCAGATATCCTTATGTTTGATTCAACCCATGTACCAGTTGGTTCGGATCAAGTTCAGCATCTAGAAATGACAAGAGATATTGCTGCAAGATTCAATCATTTATATCAACCAATCCTAACAATACCGGATCCAATTATTCAGGATAAAGAAAATATAGTTCCAGGATTAGATGGACGAAAAATGAGTAAATCTTATGGAAATGTTATACCTCTTTTAGAAAGTGAAAAGATATTAAAGAAATCGGTTATGAAAATAGTTACAAATTCTTTGGAACCTGGAGAGCCAAAGGATTCATCAGATTGTACTATTTTTAGCTTGTTTAAGAATTTTGTTGATGATTCAGAGATTAAATCAATACAAAAAGCATATGATGATGGCATAGCTTGGGGTGAGGCTAAAGAAATGCTATTTAATTCAATAAATAACGAACTTGAACCTATAAGATCAAGATTTGAAGAACTTAAAGAAGACAATGATTATATAAATGACTTACTGAGTGATGGAGCAAAGAAGGCAAGATATATTGCAAAAAACAAAATTTCTCAAATTAAAGAAGTCATTGGCATAACTAAAATATCTTAATGTCTTTATCAGGAGCCTCATGGTTAAAATTTGGCCTATTTACTGTTGGGCTTGGCCAATCCTTTGTTTTTGTTTTAGTCCCGCCTTTAGCAAGAGATTTAGGTTTAACAGAAATTCAGACTTCATCAATTTTTGCTATCTCTGCAGTAGCGTGGGCATTAACTAGTGCATTTTGGGGGAGAGCAAGTGACAAATATGGAAGAAGAAATATAGCAATACTTGGATTGCTTGGATATGGGATTTCATTAATTGCATTAATCACTCCATTATTTTTAGTTGAACAAAATTTACTTAATTTAAGTCTCTTATTTCCTGCATTAGTCTTGGGGAGATTAATTAATGGATTAGTTGGTTCTGCAACAAGACCAGCATCATTTGCATATGTTGCTGATACTACTCCAAAAGAAAAAAGAACAGTTAAATTTGCAAGACTAGAATCAAGCTTTCTTTTAGGCACTGTTGTAGGACCATTGATAGGTGGTTTTTTGTTTTTAATAACAAATGAAACACCTTTTTATGTATTTTCTTTGTGTGCTTTGATAGCGGCTATCGGAATATATAAAAATCTAGATTCACCAAAAAGAACTGATATTAAATCTGAAATGTCATCGAAGATAAAATGGAATTCGAAATCCATTCTTCCATTTTTATTTTTTGCAGCTGTGTTAAGTTTATGCCAATCATCATTACTTCAATCGATTGGTTTTTATATTACTGATTTTTTTGGAGACTTAGATAACTTACCGACTCTGATAAGTATGACTTTTGGATTATTATCAATATCAACTATTTTTAGCCAATATATATTTACAGACGCTTTTCCTCTAAATAACTACTATCTTTTGCTTATAGGCACAATATTGCTTGTATTTTCTTATTTTACAATGGCATTTTATCCAACAATATCAATTTACTATTTATCTGTAATTGTTTTAGGTTTTGGATTTGGTATGACAAGACCTGCATTATCTTCATCACTTTCTTTAGCGCAAACACCTGAAAATCAAGGATCTGCTGCAGGTTACCTGGGTTCAGTTATTCCCATTGGACACATGACAACTCCTTTCATTGCTATGCCAATATATGCAATTAATCCATCTTACTTGTATTATTTCAGTTCATTCTTATGTATTGGATTAATACTATTTATAATATCTAATCCAATGATAAGAAAAACAAAAGATTATGAGTAAATCGTTATTATTAATAAATTTAGGAACACCTGATAAACCAACTTACTTTAGTGTTTTTAAATACCTTAGACAGTTCCTGATGGATGGAAGAGTCATAAATATCAATCCTGTATTAAGATATATTTTAGTTAATTTTATTATCTGTCCAACTCGCTCATTTTCATCTACAAAGATTTACAAAGAGGTATGGGATTCAGAAACCGGTTCACCATTACTTTACAATACGAAAGAGCTTGCAAAAAAAGTTAATTCTAAGTTACCTGATTATGATGTACATTTCGCCATGCGATACCAAAATCCATCTATTGAAAAAGTAATAGATGACATTTTGAGAAAAAATCCAGATGAACTAATAATTCTACCGCTTTTTCCTCATTATGCCGCTGCTACAACTGGATCTGTGTATGAAGAAGTTTCGAGAATACTGTCTAAGCGTTGGGTTGTACCCAAAATAAAATTTATTAATCAATTTTATGATAATGATAAATTTATTGATGCATGGATTGATAAGGCATCAAAATTTAAAATTGACACATATGACAAGATCATATTTAGTTACCACGGAATCCCAAATAGTCATGTAGACAATGTATACCCAGATTCTATGTGTGCAGACCATAATTGTGAGGTGGAAGTCACTGAAGATAACAAGTTTTGTTACAAAGCTACAACATATGAAACAACAAAGATCTTAGCCAGAAAATTAAATATACCTGAAGAAAAATATATAGTTACCTATCAGTCTCGTCTAACAAATAAATGGCTAAGCCCATTCAGTGATGAGGTTTTAGAGTCACTTCCTAAAGAAAATAAAAAAAATGTTTTAGTATTCTCACCTGCATTTACTGCGGATTGTTTAGAAACAATTATTGAGATTGGCGATGAATATAAAGAATTATTTGAAGAATCCGGTGGAGAAAATCTAGATTATGTTGAGTCACTAAATTATTCAGATTTATGGGCAGATGCTATCATTGATATTATTAAATAGGGAATTGATAGATGTTTAAGAAAGATTTATTACAAAATAAAAGAATTTTAATTACTGGTGGTGGAACTGGCCTTGGCAAAGAAATGGCTGGCCATTTTGCTGAACATGGAGCTGATTTATATATATGTGGAAGAAGAGAAAATGTTCTAAAAGAAACAGCTGATGAAATTACTGAGAAATACCCAGTAAAAGTAAATTATCAAACTCTTGATATTAGGGCTTCCAAAGATGTAGATGATTATGTTCAATCAATTTTTGATGAAGGTTCTCTAGACGGTTTAGTAAACAATGCTGCTGGAAATTTTATTTCACCTACTAAAGATTTATCTCATAAAGGATTTGATGCGATAGCAAATATTGTATTTCATGGTACTTTTTACATGACACATTCAGTTGGAAGACGATGGATTGAATCATCATCAAAAGGCTCAATTATTAATATTTTAACAACATGGGTTTGGACAGGTTCTCCATATGTTGTTCCATCAGCAATGTCAAAATCTGGTATAAATGCAATGACAAAATCCCTAGCAGCAGAGTGGGGCAAATATGGTATTAAAGTAAATGGAATTGCTCCTGGTCCATTTCCAACAAAAGGAGCTTGGGAGAGGCTTAATCCAGGAAATAATGATGATGATGAAATGATGAGTACTGTTCCTCTTGGACGGGTTGGTGAGATGATTGAATTGCAAAACCTAGCTACTTTCCTTATGGCAGATGGATGTGATTATTTAACTGGTCAAACAATTGGTATAGATGGCGCACAATATCTTACAGGTGGTGGAACTTTCTCTCAATTAGATAAATTATCTGACGACGATTGGGAAAATATGAGAAAATTGATTAGAGAAGCAAATAATAAAGATAAGGCAGATAGAGCCTAATAGGAGTTTAATTATGAGTAGTTTTGAGGAAATGAATAAAGTTTTGAATGAACAAAAAGATTTTTTTATAAAAAATGGATCACCTTCTGTTGAATTACGCATAGATAGATTGCAGAGATTGAAGTCCTTAATAATGAATAATAGATATGATTTTGTTGATGCTTTAAATACTGATTTTGGAAATAGGTCAAATAATGCGTCAATGTTATCTGATGTGTATGGAATAATGCCTGCAATAAATTTAGCAATTAAAAATGTAAAAAAATGGAGTAAACCAGAAAAAAAATCGTCAAACTTTCCTTTTGGTTTATTAGGAGCTAAATCATACGTAAAATACGAGCCACTTGGCACTGTTGGTATGATTTCGCCGTGGAACTTTCCTGTAAATTTAACATTTGTACCACTGGTATCGATTTTTGCTGCAGGTAATCAGGTGATGCATAAGCCTAGCGAGCATACTCCAGTTACATCAGCTCTTTTGAAAGATCTATGTGATAAAACATTTGATCAAAATGAATTTGCAACTTTCTTAGGGGGACCTGATGTAGGTGAAGCTTTTACAAAACTAAATTTTAATCATCTTCTTTATACAGGTGGAGGTGAAGTAGCAAAACATGTTATGAACGCAGCATCTCAAAACTTAGTTCCGTGCACTCTTGAACTTGGTGGTAAGTCTCCAGTTGTTATTGGTAAATCTGCTGACTTAAAAACCTCCGCAAAAAGAATAATGTTTGGTAAAACAATGAATGCTGGACAAATCTGTTTAGCTCCTGATTATGTCATTGTTCATAAAGATAAAAAGGATGACTTTATAAAAGAAACAAAAGATGCAGTTACAGAATACTTTCCAGACATTAAGAACAATGAAGATTACACATCAATAATTAATCAAAAGCATTTCGATAGACTTAAAGATTTATTGGATGATGCAGTTGCTAAGGGAGCAAATGTCGATGAAATAAATCCAGCGAATGAAGATTTTTCTCAGCAAGAGTTTTATAAAATACCGCCCACAATTGTCACTAATACAACAGATGATATGAAAATAATGCAAGAAGAAATTTTTGGGCCTATATTACCAATTGTCGAATATGAAGAAATTGATGAAGCAACAAGATTAATAAATTCTAAAGATAGGCCTCTTGGTCTCTACTACTTTGGAACCGATAAAAAAGAGGAAGATAATGTTCTAAATAATACATCCTCTGGAGGTGTAACAGTTAATAACGTTATTAGCCATCTTCAGCAAAATGATTTATCTTTTGGTGGTGTGGGACCATCTGGAATGGGAAGATATAAATCATTTGATGGCTTTAAGAATTTCTCAAATCCACGTGCATATTTTAAGGACGTAAGCTTTAAATTAGATAAATTTTTTGACGCAGTAAGACCACCATATAAAGGAAATATTGAGAAAGTTTTACAACAACTGATGAAATAAGTTGTGTCATCTATATCTCTGAAACTAGGTTATAAATACCTAAGATCCAATAAAGGAGGTACGTTTTCATTCACTACTTTATTGGCAATAATTGGCTTATCAATTGGCATATCAAGTTTAATTGTTGTTACTTCGGTTATGAATGGATTTGAAAAGGAACTTGAGGACAGGATTCTTGGAGTTATTCCTCATTCAGTTATTAGTTCAGATGAACCAATCGATGACTATGAAGACCTTATAAATCAAGTTAAAAAAGATGCAAATATATTAGAGGCATCAACTTACATCGATACTCAAGGAATAATTTCATCTTCATATGATACTAGGGGTGTTTCTTTAATAGGAATCGATCCATTAAAAGAAAAAAATATGTCAATAATTCCAGACTATATGCTAGTTGGAAATTTAAATGATCTTAACGAAGATAATACGATCATTATTGGCTCTTTACTTGCTGCACAAATTGGTGCCTATATTGGTGATGAAGTTAACATAACTACCTCAGATATAAGAACAACTCTTATTGGCTCTTACCCTAGATCTGTAAATCTTGAGGTGGTAGGTATATTTGAATTGAAAACTGAGATTGATCAATATCTTACATTGATTTCACACTCAACATCTCAAAAAATAAAAAATCTTAAGGCAAATCAAACAACCGGAATTAGGCTTAAAACAGATAATCTATTCAGTGCAGATATAATCACTAAGAACATTCTTAATAATCTTGATTCTAACAATTTAACATATTCATCTTGGAAAGATACTCACGGAACTTTATTTGAAGCCATTAAATTTGAAAAATTATTAATAAGTTTAATGTTATTTTTAATTATTGCTGTGGCCTCAATATTAGTATTATCAACTGTAGTAATGACAGTTAAATCAAAAGAAAGAGAGATTGGTATTCTATTAACCCTCGGAGCTAGTAATAAACAAATAGTCTTAATATTTTTTACACAGGGATTAATAGTAACCTTAATAGGTATTTTTGTAGGCGTATTATTAGGCTTTCTTTTGATATATAACCTCAACAATTTTATTTCTGTAATTGAGAGTATGCTTGATAGAAATCTTCTGGAGGCATATTTTATAAATTATTTCCCATACTACATAAATTTTGGTCAAATATTTTTGATATGTTTTTTTTCATTTTTAATTAGCCTTATATCTACCTTGATTCCATCTTTTAGAGCTATAAGACTTAATCCTGTGGAGATTTTAAGGCATGAATAAATTAATCTGTAATGATGTTTGCAAAACTTTTAGTATTGGTAACGATAACTTGAATGTATTAAATAATATCAATTTAACTATTGAACAAAATGATACTATTGCAATAACGGGAGTTTCTGGTGCCGGAAAATCATCTTTATTGCAAATTCTTGCTGGATTAGATAAACCTTCCTCAGGAAATATTTTTTTAGATAATAAAGATTTCTCATTACTCTCAAAAAACGAACTTAGCAAGATTAGATTAGAAAACTTTGGATTTGTTTATCAATTTCATCATTTGCTTGATGATTTATCTGTTGAAGAAAATATTTTTATGCCTTTAATGCTAAAAAATACTTTTAACAGCTCAAATAAGATTATTGCAAAAGATCTTATGAAAACATTGGATATTTACAAAAGAAAAGATCATTTACCTTGGAGATTATCTGGAGGTGAGAAACAAAGAGCGGCCTTAGCTAGGGCAATTATAAATAATCCTATTTTTTTATTTTTAGATGAGCCTACAGGAAATTTGGATATAGAAAATTCAAACAATATTCAGAACTTAATTTTTGAAATATCAAAAAAATATGGAGTTGCTTTAATTACAGCGACTCACGATAATGAGTTTACTAAATTATTTGATAGGGTATATAAATTAGAAAATTCTAAATTGAGTATTATTAATGAATGAATTTATTTCAGCTGGCGGACCATTTATGTGGCCATTATTGGCTTGTAGTGTGCTAATAATCACTATTTCAATCGAAAGATCTTGGTTTCTTCAAAACAGATTAGTTTCACCTAAAGGCTTATCTAATCAAATAATGAATTTAGTAAAAAATGACTTAATGTCAAAAAAACAATCACTTGAAATTTCCAATCTTTCATCTCTTGGTTTTTTGCTTATAAATTGTCTTAAATATAAAGATCTTCAACGTGAAAACTTGGAATCTAAGATAGAAGAGAAAGCTATTGAAGTTAAATATAGTTTAGAAAGAAACCTTACAATGCTAGGAACATTAGCTACTATAAGTCCTCTTTTAGGATTGTTAGGCACTGTAGTTGGAATGATCACAGCATTTACTGGATTAACAGAAACCTCTGGAGCTAATCCAGATTTACTTGCTGCGGGTATTTCACAAGCATTAATTACTACAGCGTTTGGATTGTTAATTGCAGTGCCAGGATTAGTGCTTCATAAATATTTTGAACAAAAAATTAAATACCTATTGATAAACCTGCAAAAAGAAGTTTCTGGTTTTATTGATGTAATAAACAAATGAAATTTATTTCAGAGAACAAATCTTCATTTTCAATAGAAATTACTCCCTTGATAGATATTGTATTTCTATTGGTAATATTTTTTGTAGTTACTTCAAAAGTAGGAGATTCTCAATTTCTCTCTTTAGAGCTCCCAAAAACTGAATCATTTGAATATAAAACTGTCCAAAATTCTAATGAAATTGTAATAATTAATAATGGATCTATATATATTAATGATAAAGTTTTTGATATAGATAATTTAAATGATCTAGAACAAGCTATCTTTGAATTAGAAAATAATGGAGATTCTTTAATATTAAGCGCTGAGTCTGATAGTTTGCATGTTTGGGTCGTTACTGTTATGGATTTATTAAATAAATATGGTTTTAATGAGGTTCAAATAAGAACTATTGAAAAATGAAAACTGGAAGTTTAAGACGCCTGCTTGGTTATACGTTTAGATATAAATGGTCATTTTTTATAAGTGTTATAGGTTTTATAAGTTTTGCTTTTGCTGATATTGCAGCAGTTGAATGGATAAGAAGAATAATTGGATTCATTAACTCAGAGGAAGAAAATTTTAGTTCTTTTTTAGCACTTTCTCTAATTTTGATTGCCCTCGGAAGAGGTATTGGTTTTTTTGTTGGGAACTACTTTATGTCTAGAGTTGGTTTTGGCATTGTTCATGATTTACGAGCAGAACTTTTTCAAAAGCTACATGACCTTCCAAAATCATACTTTGATGCAAATCAGTCTGGACAACTAATAAATAGAATTACATTTACAACAACACAAGTTTCTGGGGCAGCCTCAAATGCAGTTAAAACTCTTATAAGAGAAGGCTTCCTACTAATTGGTTTATTTGTATATTTGCTTATATTAAATTTTAAACTCACTCTTTTATTAATCGGCACAGCCCCACTTATTGCACTTATCGTTTATGTAGCAGGAAAACGTTTAAAAAAACTTGCTAAGAAGATACAAACAGCAATGGGAGATGTTACTCATATTGCGTCTGAAGCTGTGGACGGACATGTTGAGATTAAAAGTTTTAATGCTAAAGAATATGAAAATTCAAGATTTTTAGAAGCAAATACTTCTAACAAAAATCAAAATTTAAAACTTGAAGCTACAGGCAATATGGCAACACCAATTATTCAAGTTCTTGTATCAATTTCTTTATCAATAGTTGCATATTTCGCTCTAGGTGCACAATTAGGTATATCACTTGATGCAGAAACTTTTGTTGCTTTTTTTACTGCTGCAGGTTTAATGGCTAAACCAATAAGGCAATTATCTAATATCAATATGATTGTTCAGAAAGGCTTAGCAGCAGCTAGTGAAATTTTTGAACAACTCGATCAAGAAATTGAAAGTGATCTTGGAGATAATAAAGATATAATTGAAGGAAATATTGAATTCGATAACGTTAACTTTTCTTATGAAACCGGTCGTCAAGTATTAAGTAATATCTCATTTTCTATAAATAAAAATGAAACAGTTGCCATTGTCGGTAAGTCAGGATCTGGAAAATCAACTATAGCCAATTTAATTCCAAGATTTTACAACCATTCATCTGGTAGCATATTAATCGATGGAACGCCTATTAGCGAATTTGCATTAGATTACCTTAGATCTCAAATATCTATTGTAAATCAATCTCCTTCTTTATTTAACGACACTATTTCAAAGAACATTGCGTATGGTGATGATGAAATAGATGTAGACAAATTAAAAGAATCAGCAATGTTGGCAGGTTGTTCTGAATTTATTGAAGATTTGCCAGAAGGTTACGAATCAGAAATTGGAGATGATGGTGTATTGCTATCAGGTGGTCAAAGACAAAGACTTGCTATTGCTAGAGCGTTTTATAAAGATTCACCAATAATAATTCTTGACGAAGCAACATCTGCACTTGACACCGAATCAGAATTAATTGTTCAAGAAGCATTAGAAAAATTAATAACTGATAGAACAACTATTGTTATTGCTCATAGATTATCAACAATAGAAAATGCATCTAAAATCATTGTTCTTAATAATGGATCTATTGTAGAAACAGGAACACATTCTGAATTAATTGAAAATAAAGATATTTATCATTCTTTATATAAAAATAAATTTGAAGATTCACCGGAGAAACAAAGCAGAACTTCAAAATCTGTTCAACTTTTCATGCCAGAATATGAGGATGAGGACTCAACAAGTTTTGTTGTAGATAGTTGGTATAAAAAAAGTTTATGGCTTTATCTACTTTATCCTTTCTCTCTAATTTTTTCTTATTTAACTTCTCGAAGAAGAAAAAGATATCTTAATAATAAAATTGCTTCTTATAAATCTGAAATTCCAATTATAGTTGTTGGAAATTTAACAATTGGAGGTACCGGAAAGACTCCACTTGTGAAATATATTGTCACTGAATTAAAAAAGAGAGGATATAGGCCTGGAATTGTAAGTAGAGGTTATGGTGGAAAATTTAAAGAAACTCTTAAGGTATCAAATGATACTCCTGTAAAAGAAACCGGAGACGAAGCTCAAATTTTAGCTAAGTTAGATGTTCCATTTTATATAGACAAAAATAGAGTAAGAGCTGTAAAAAAACTTACTAAAAATCATGAATGTGATGTGATAATTTCCGATGATGGACTTCAACATTATAAAATGGGTAGACATATTGAAATTGCAGTTATAGATGGCAAAAGGCGTTTTGGAAACAACTTAACTTTTCCTGCCGGACCACTAAGAGAAGCATCTAAAAGAATAAATACAGTTGATTTTATTGTTAATAATAGTGGCCCTACAAATGAGGGTGAATATTTAATGAATATTAGCCCAACGAAGTTTGTACATCTAAAATCAGGTAAATCATATTCAATTGAAGATTGGCCAATGCACAAACAAGTGCATGCAGTTGCTGGTCTTGGAAATCCAGGGAGAAGTAATGACAGAAAAAGATGCATCAAAATGTAAAGATTTTGATAATAATAAGATTTGGTATCTTAAGATTGATGCAGATGTTAATAATAAATTTATTGATAATCTAGACAAAAAACTTAAGTCAATTTCTTTATAACATGATAAAAAATACATATATTCTTATACCGTCAAGAATTGGTTCTACAAGATTAAAAAATAAACCTCTTATCGATATCGATGGAAAATCAATTATTCAGAGAGCTATAAGTAATGCACTTAGTATTACTAAAAATGCTTATGTTGCAACAGACTCAGATCTTATTAAAAGTAACGTTGAGGAAATTACTAATAATGTAATCATGACATCTTCTAGCCATATATCTGGTACGGATAGAATTTATGAAGCCGCTAAAAAGTTAGATTTAAATGATAAAACATTAATTTTAAACCTTCAGGGTGATGAGCCATTCATTCCAAGTGAATTAGTATTAAAAGTAATAGACGATTATTATGATAATGATTGCGACGTAATTACAGTCTCAACCCCAGTAAAATCTGAGGATGAACTTATCAATCCAAATTGTGTTTTAGTAGAAACAGATATAAAAAACTATGCAATTAATTTTGTCAGAACTGGAGATATTAAAAATCCAAGAAGACATCTTGGTATATATGGATATTCATTTAAAACATTAAGTGCATTGATAAAATTAAAACCAACAAATAATGAATTATCTTTAAACCTTGAACAACTTAGATTTCTTGAAAATAACTACTCTATTTTTGTTTCATACTTTGATAAAGAAATTCCTAATGGTATAGATACGCAGGATGATGTTGATAATGCGCTTATGTATTTGAAACAATGAATATTTATAAAAATAAATTAATCAATAATTCTTTGAGATTAAACTCAATTGCAAATTATTTCATTGAACTTACTGATAAAAATGATTTTATTGAATTGCATAAATTTATAAAAATTAAAAATTTACCGGTACTTGTAATAGGTGAGGGTACCAATGTGGTATTGCCAGATATTTTTGAAGGAATTGTTGTTAAACCAAATTTTAATGAAATTAATTTTAATGAACATAATAATACAATTTCAGCTGGATCATCTGTTAATTGGCATGAGTTTGTCATTCATACAATAAATAATAATATAGTTGGGTTCGAGAACTTGTCATCTATCCCAGGTAGCGTAGGAGCATCTCCAATTCAAAATATAGGTGCATACGGTCAGGAAGTATCAAATTTAATCGAAAGCGTTGACTGTTATGATTATATAAACAATGAATTTATTTCTTTAAATAATAATGATTGTAACTTTTCTTATAGGGATTCAATATTTAAAAAAAATAATTTGTTGATATATAAATTAAATTTTTATACAGATAGTCATAAAGAACACAACTTAGAATATGATTCGATAAAAAAATATATGACAAACAATAGTATTGATCCAAAAAACATTACTACTCACGATGTATCAAGAATGATTACAGATATTAGATCAATAACATTACCTGATCCAATAGAAATTCCAAATGCAGGAAGTTTTTTTAAAAATAATGTAATTAATAAGAGTGATATTAAATTAGATAGATTTTCTATAGATGAATTAGTTTTATGGGAAATTGATTCTGAAAAAGTTAAAGTTGGTACAGCAAGGTTAATCGAGTTAATTAAAAATGAGCTTACAAAATTTGATAATGTCGAAATATATGAAAATCACTCTCTTGTGTTGATCACAAATAAAAATGCAAATCAAAAAAATGTTATAGATTTTGCTGAACATATAAAAGAGAGAATTTATGATACATTTCATATCACTCTAGAAATCGAACCTGCAGTAATCTCTAATTAAAAATGTTTATTTGGTCAGCTTTTGCACATTTAATTGCTTTAACAAGCCCGGGTCCAGATACGGCTATAGTTATTCGACAAGTTTCCATCCATGGAAGAATTGAGGGCATTAAAACAGCGATAGGAATTGGTTTTGGCATACTAGTTCATTGCATTCTAGCAATAAGTGGAATTTCCCTATTAATATTAGCTAATGATTTATATAAATTTATAATAAGTTTGATTGGTGGGATATATATTCTTTATTTAGGTGTAACAATGTATTCATCAATTAATAATGAGTTTCCAAAAAATAACAATTTTTTTAATATAAAACACAATAGTTTTTATATTGGTCTTATAACCAATATTTTTAATGTGAAAGCATTCTTATTTTTTGTGTCATTATTTGCTATCTTGATGGATAATTTAAATGGAAATTATTTTTATTTATATCCAATATATTTTTCATTAACATCAGCACTGTGGTTTATTTTTTTAAGTTACGTTTTGACTTCCTCAAAATCTAAAAATTTTAATGTTTACAATAATAAATACTTGCTATCAATAATGTCTGTTGTTTTGTGTTTGATTGGATTATATGTACTAGTTAGGGCCATAAATGAGTATTTCTAAAATTAAAAAAGATCTTGAAGGACAAAAAAAATTTCCACCTGTAGATCAATGGAATCCAGATTTATGTGAAGGACAAGAATTCTTCATTGATAGAGAAGGTAATTGGTTTTATAACCATTCACCGATTAAAAATAAAAAACTCATAAATCTTTTCTCAACAGTAATTAGAAATGATGATAATAATTATTTTTTAGTTACTCCGGTTGAAAAAGTTTCAGTTAAGGTTGAGTTAGCACCATATAAAGTTATTGATTTTGAAATCTCTAAAAACAACATAAAACTTTTCACTAACATGAATTATGACTTTGAACTAAATGCATTAAATACAACAAGATTAATTGCTTATAATAATTCTGAAATACCACTTGTTCATGTTAGAAACAAGATTGAAGGTTTTTTTGATAGAAACACATATTACAAGTTTGTTGATCTTGCGCTTGAAAATAATTACATAGAAAACAAATTACTTTATGTTCCAAGTAACAATCATAATCACATAATAGGCAAAATTGCATAAAAAACTTACATTAGAAAAAAAAGTGTGCCCAGTTTGTAATAAACCATTTTCTTGGAGAAAAAAATGGAAAAAAAATTGGTCAAATGTTATTTATTGTAGTGAAAGATGTAGAAGGTCTAAGAGTTCAAAGTTAAATTAATCCATTCATCAATATAAAACTCTAATAAATCTAAAGGTAGGGAGCCTCTTTTAAGTACTTCATAATGAAAATCTTTAATATCATATTTATCACCTAATAACTTTTCAGCTTTATTTCTAAGCTCTAAAATTTTTAACTGTCCAATTTTGTATGCTAGTGCTTGACCAGGCCATGCTATATACCTATCTACCTCATTATTAATATCTAAAATAGATTTGGCTGAGTTT